>ENA-OQVM01000031-OQVM01000031.1-marine-metagenome-genome-assembly--contig:-NODE-31-length-202403-cov-6.555598_pt1 | contig 202403 bp, 193 predicted proteins | sample MGYA00237776_ERZ505498 | MGnify/ENA primary metagenome ERZ505498 (study PRJEB26159, sample SAMN06265151) | marine metagenome | isolation source: Helgoland LTER site | place: Germany:Helgoland, sampling...
ATTGATCAGCCAGATAACCTGCGTGCGATGGTTTACTGGGGTCATGCTGTAAACTCACAGACTCGTTTGCCAGAAATGAAGAAGGCGATGGAGAAGCTAGATCTGATGGTTATCATCGATCCAGTGCCTACATTTGCTGCCGTCATTCCTGATCGTCAGGACGGTGTCTATGTGTTGCCAGCTGCAACGCAATTCGAAACACGTGGTTCCGTTACTGCGTCTAACCGCTCATTGCAGTGGCGCGACAAAGTTATTGATCCGATCTTCGAAGCGCGTACAGACCATGAGATCATGGGGATGTTTGCGAAAAAATTCGGCTGGGACGACAAGTTCTTCAAGAACATCAAAATGGATGATCTGGGTAATGGTCGTTCCGAGCCAAACATTGAAGACGTCACGCGCGAATTCAATGGCGGCATGTGGACGATTGGCTACACAGGTCAGTCACCTGAGCGCATGAAAAAGCACATGGCGAACCAGGCAACGTTTGATCGTACTACGCTTCTCGCGAAGGGTGGGCCGGCAAGCGGTGACTACTATGGTCTGCCTTGGCCTTGCTGGGGAACGCCGGAGATGAACCACCCAGGTACGCCTGTGTTGTACGATCCGTCTAAGCCGGTTGCTGAAGGTGGCTTGAACTTCCGTGCTCGTTTTGGTGTGGAACGGAATGGCTCTAACCTGCTTGCTGAAGGTTCGTACCCGGTTGGGAACGAATTGAAGGACGGTCACCCTGAATTCTCCATGGCCATGCTGAAAAAGCTTGGTTGGGATTCAGATCTGACTGATGCAGAACGTGCTGCAATCGAAAAGGTTGCTGGCGATAAGACAAACTGGAAGACCGACCTCTCGGGCGGTATCCAGCGTGTTGCCATCAAGCATGGTTGTGCACCATTCGGTAATGCTAAAGCGCGTACAGTTGTCTGGACATTCCCAGATCCGGTGCCATTGCATCGCGAGCCACTTTACACGCCACGTCGTGACCTTCTGCCTAAGTACGAGACATATTCGGATAAGCAGGCTTACCGTCTGCCAACCAAGTATGCTTCGATCCAAAAGCAGGACTTCTCAAAAGACTTCCCGATTGTCTTAACATCGGGTCGACTTGTGGAGTACGAAGGTGGCGGTGACGAGTCACGTGCTAACCCATGGCTTGCCGAACTGCAGCAAGACATGTTCTGTGAGATCAACCCAGTTGATGCCAACAACAGTGGTATTAGAGACGGGTCCATGATGTGGGTCGAAAGCCCCGAAGGTGGACGCGCTAAGGTGAAGGCGCTTGTTACTGAGCGTGTTGCACCTGGTGTTGTCTTTATGCCGTTCCACTTCGGTGGGCATTGGATGGGCGAAGATCTTCGGGCCAAGTATCCTGAAGGTACAGATCCATATGTGCTTGGTGAAGCAGCCAACATGTGCGGAACGTACGGGTATGACTCGGTGACCCAAATGCAGGAATCCAAAGTCACGCTCTGTCGTGTCAAAACAGCGTGAAATAGGGAGACACAGAAATGGCTAGAATGAAATTCCTGTGTGACGCAGAACGGTGCATCGAATGCAACGCCTGTGTCACTGCGTGCAAAAACGAGCACGAGGTTCCCTGGGGCATTAACCGTCGCCGCGTTGTGACGATTAATGACGGAAAACCTGGTGAACGCTCAATCTCAGTAGCGTGTATGCATTGTTCCGATGCGCCGTGTATTGCGGTGTGTCCGGTAGATTGTATCTACGAGACTGAAGAAGGTATCGTGCTTCACTCTAAAGACCTCTGCATCGGTTGCGGATATTGCTTCTATGCGTGCCCCTTTGGCGCGCCGCAGTTCCCGCAAGCCGGTAACTTTGGATCTCGTGGCAAGATGGACAAGTGTACCTTCTGCGCCGGTGGTCCTGAGGACGACAACTCTTCGGCTGAATTCCAGAAGTACGGTCGTAATCGTATCGCAGAGGGTAAGTTGCCCATTTGTGCTGAAATGTGCTCCACAAAAGCACTGCTCGGTGGAGATGGTAATATGGTCTCTGACATTTACCGTGAGCGTGTTGTGTCCCGTGGCTTCGGCTCGGGTGCATGGGGTTGGGGTACTGCCTACGATCAAAAGGCTGGTTCCTGACATCTCGGTTATAGCTAAAGATCAGGTGGCGGCATCTTATGATTTAAGGGTGCCGCCCCTCCTTTATCTAAGAATTTCAGTGTCATAAATAATTCTTACATCATTAAACTGATGTGGGCGGATCCATAATAAACGACAAGGAACGCCAATGTTGAATAAGCAATTTTTGAAGACAATAGGTGTCGTATATTTCGCGCTTGTGGTGCTTGCTGGATGTCGTCCAGAAGAGCAAGGTAGGCCGCTGAAATACAACGCCGGTATTTATCCGGGTGGTGCACCTGCATCTGCTATTAGTGAGGCGTCGCTTGCTGAGCTTCGTCAACGTGCCCGCCTGCAAGGTGGTGTATCAGCCGGAAACAGAGGCGGCTCTGCGCCATCGCGTAGCAGTAAAGTTCGTCCGCCAGAGCCGAATGATGCAACTAAAGCGCTTCAGAAGCGTGGTTTATATCAAAGTGGGAACTAATCATCCTACGTTTTAAGGTGATAAAGACATATTTGGAGTAGCCAAATGATAAAGATTTTACATTTTATTCATACCATGAGGTTGATTGCCACAATGGCAATATTTGTTGGTTTTGGGTCGATGGCAATAAACGCCGGTGCGACACTTGTTATCGATAATACAGCTCACGCACAGCAAGGCGGAAACGTCCCTGGCAACGCATTAGGATCAATGTCCGATGCACAGATGTGGCGTGCTATTAAGGGCGGAGTTCGTGGAGATGTATCCATCCCCGACAAGCAGGCAGGACAACTTGTCCAGGCCAATGGAGATGCTTGGCGCGGCTTCCGTAATGGCCCACTGGCTACATACGGTGCCTATGCTATGGCAGGTATTATATTATTGCTGATCATATTTTTTGTGGTACGTGGAAAAATCAAAATTGATCACGGACCAGATCCACAGGGTCGAACAATTGAGCGCTTTAACGCGCTTGAGCGTGCAGTTCACTGGCTCACATCCACGAGTTTCATCTTTCTGGCGTTTACGGGGTTAAATATTCTTTACGGTCGGTATTTCCTGAAAGACATGATAGGCGCTGAGGCGTTTGGGATGATTACGTACTATGGAAAATTAGGTCACAACTACGTCTCGTTCGCCTTTATTGTGGGTCTTATCATGATGTTTCTCTTGTGGTTTCGCTTTAACGTGCCAAACTTTCGCGACCTTAAATGGCTGGCTGTTGGTGGTGGCATGTTTACAAGGGGTCTGCATCCGGAATCAGGTCGCTTTAATGCTGGCCAGAAAATTATCTTCTGGTCGGTCATCTTAGGTGGCTTCTCGCTTTCATTCTCTGGTATTGCGATGATTTGGCCTTACGAATTTCAGCCATGGGCTGGTACATTCGCATTCCTTAATAACTTTGGATTTAATCTGCCTGCAATTACATCGGAGCTACAAGAAGTGCAGCTTTCTGTCTTGTGGCATTCAATCATGTCTATGGTGATGATTGTGATTGTGATTGCGCATATCTATATCGGTTCAGTCGGTATGGAAGGTGCTTTCGAAGCTGTGAGTTCTGGTCAGGTTGATATCAACTGGGCCAAAGAGCACCACTCGCTCTGGGTCGAAGAAGAAATGCAGAAAAATTCAGGGCAGCAACAACCCGCTGAGTAGCGATTTTTGTAAGAGGCACGAGAAAAGGGCGATACGTTGGTGTCGCCCTTTTTCGTGGATCAACGATGCTTAACGGCGAGAAAACTTACTTAATACGCACATTAGATGTTGAGAATTTGTCAGCTGAAGTTGGATTTAAGGTGTTCATGACGGCGCCAGCTGCGACCGAAATGATAAGAGCGGCAATACCGCCAATGACGACTGATTTCATTTGTTTCACCATTCCCAATTACCGGCAAACATTCTGCCGATTATCATAAATATAGTACTTTTTTATTTAATTTCAAGAGTTTACTCAAGTATGAATGCACTTGTCTTGTCTCGGCTGGCACTGAGGCAAGCAGCAGAGTAGGCTGCTCATATAGAAAGGGATGTGTCATGAGCAACAATGATCAAGAACCTGAGGCAGAGAACGCTGTGCTTATGATGCGTGACCTCGGCCTAGACGGCTTTATGGAGCAAATGGGGCATCTGCAGACGAGTTTGGATAAGGTTGGGCAGGGTATGGAATCCTTAGGCTCAAGCGTCGTCCGCCAAGGCACGGATACAGAGAATCTCGCTGCCCATGTTCTGGCCCTGGAATCTCTTATGGCTGTCATCATACGACAAATCCCAGTGGATACTGCCGAGGTGCGCCGCGAAGCTAATCGTCGTGCAAATGCATCTCGCACCCATGGAGAGCGCACCAACTCTGTGGTTGCGGATCTTGCTGAGGATATAATCAAGCGCGCGGATCATTGAATCTGCAATAGGCGCTTGGCGATGCCGACCGAAATGATATCTTAGCACCAATTGGATAGGCGGAATTCCGTCTGACGTCGTTTTGGAGATGACTAAATGAGTGAGCAACTTCGGCTCAGCCAACTTGTATGTTCCAGGTTGTGCCACGATCTTGTCGGTGCAGCTGGTGCTGTTAATGCGGGCCTGGAAATTTTATCCGAAATGGGTGGGCTTGATGATAGTGCGATGGGATTGGCGAAGAATAGCGGCCAAGAGCTCACGCGGAGATTGGCGTTTTATCGTGTCGCGTTCGGTGCCGGTGGGGCTGGTAGCGCTGGCGCCGATATCACCGTACTGAAGAAGCTTGCGAGCGAATTACTGATGTCTGGGAATACGAAACTCGATTGGCCAGAACCAGAAGGTGATGCGAAACCGCTAGACACGACAATGGGTAAGCTATTGCTCAACCTCATCTTAATTGCCTCGGAATGTTTACCTCGAGGTGGGCACGTGCATGTTCAGGTCGCCGACATTAAAGGTAAGACCGGTATCGCCGTCTCAGCGACAGGTGTGGATGCAGGATTGCGCGAAGACCTTGCGCGCGGGCTGACTCCCGGTCACACAGCAGCCTCTCTGGATAGCCGATCGATCCATAGCTTAATTACGCAACTTCTTGTGATCGAAGCAGGGTGCGAACTCGAAGTCGCAGCGGATGAAGGCACAGTTCAGTTTGCCGCTCTTTCCACACCTCAATAGGCTATAAATGAAACGCTGCCTGATTGTTGATGATTCAAAAGTGATCCGCCTGGTCGCGCGTAGAATCCTCCAAGAACTTGCGTTCGAGGTTGACGAAGCTGCCGATGGGCGCGAAGCCCTTGAAGCTTGTCAGAAAGAGATGCCGAATGGTGTGCTCTTGGATTGGCATATGCCAGTCGTTTCAGGGATCGAATTCTTACGCGAATTGCGTCAGATGCCGGGTGGTGGCACACCGATCGTTGTGTTCTGTACCACAAATAGTGATCTCACACATATTCAAGAGGCAATAAAGTCGGGCGCAGATGAATACATCATAAAGCCGTTCGATAGTGAGATCATTAAGCATAAGTTCTCACAAGTCGGCTTACTTTAAACCATCAACTAAATTAGATAGATGCGGTTAAGCGTGTTGCGCTGCGGGCATTGTTTCCGGGTCACGTAGAACATATCCACGTCCCCAAACAGTTTCGATATAATGCTCGCCGCCTGTTGCGTCTGCTAACTTCTTGCGGAGTTTGCAGATAAACACGTCGATAATCTTCAACTCAGGTTCGTCCATGCCGCCATATAAATGGTTCAGGAACATTTCCTTTGTCAGCGTTGTGCCTTTGCGCAAGCTGAGGAGTTCAAGTATGCCATATTCTTTGCCCGTAAGATGCACAGATTGGCCTTCAACTTCGACCATATGCGTATCAAGGTTCACTGACATTTGGCCTGTATGAATAATCGAATGCGCATGACCAGCTGAGCGACGAACAATCGCCTGCACGCGTGCCATCAGTTCAGATTTATCGAAAGGTTTAGTTAGATAATCATCAGCACCAATTCCAAGACCCTTAACTTTCATCTCGGACTCAGTAAGTCCGGACAGGATTAGAACAGGTGTTTGAACACGGGAATCACGAAGTCGTCGCAATACCTCAAGGCCATCCATATCAGGTAACATCAGATCCAGGATCATGATGTCGTATTCATATAGCTTGCCTATTTCCAAACCATCTTCGCCGAGATCAGTAGTATCCACCACCATGCCTGCTGTCTCCAGCATTAGCTTAACGGCTGCCTGTGTTGTCGGATCGTCTTCAACTAAAAGTACGCGCATGCTTCCCCTCCGGGCTCGAATTTGGCCGCGAATCGATGTTCGTTAACCATAATACCATTTGTACCTTTATAAGAAACAAATACTTAGATGTTATCTTTTGATAAGCTTTTTATAGATTTGTCTTTTATGTTTTCGATAAATTTCTAAATAGTCGCAGCCGCACGCTTCTTTCGCATCAAGCAAGGGTTCTGGGATGCTGAAAAAGTTATTCCACACAGAGTAAGTGATTTTATGTATTAATTTTGATATAGATTTTCTTATTGTCTTGGCGTATTCGCTGCTCGAATAAAAACTTAGGGGTCAGTCTATGCAAAAGAAAATTCATTTGAACCAAAAAGACAATTGCACTCAGAACTTTGGGATCGCATTTCGATCATTGACGATTTTTTATTATAAAAAATCAGCAAATTTTACGACCACTATTAATTATATGAATTATTGGCCAATTAAAAAATCGATGGATGTAATGATAGTCGCATCTTTACGGAGTATGAGTATCTAAACCTATAGAGGACATATAATGCATACATATTATATGGATACGCCCTTTACCAAACATTAGGTGTGTTGGTGCATTCTATTGTCAGGTTTTTGTGTTAGCTTTAGTGCGAATGGGATGAGACGGGACTTAATTTTTTGCGCGTATTTTCGAATAACATTGCCAATGAAGTGGCGCGCCTTCCGGACCATCAAGTGTTCGGACGGGTTGCGGACATCATTGGTCTGATGGTTGAAATCGGTGGCCTTCAAGGGACATTGTCGATTGGTGATCATGTACGCGTCGATGGTCGCAAGGGCGATCATGTGATTTGCGAAGTGATTGGCTTTCGAGGCGGACGTGCACTTGCGATGCCGTTTGGGGCGCTGGAAGGTATTGGCCTTGGGTGCCAAGCCGAACTCGCCTCGACGGAACCTTCGGTTTATCCAGACGAATCATGGCTAGGTCGGGTTATCGATGCGTTCGGTAATCCCGTCGATGACAAAGGTGCCATCACAGCTGGTGTTGCGCCTTACAAAATTCATGCATCCCCGCCGTCCGCTCATAAACGTCGCCGCGTTGGTGAGAAGATTGATCTGGGTGTGCGAGTTATGAACACGTTCCTGACCACATGCCGGGGACAGCGGATGGGTATCTTTGCAGGTTCTGGTGTTGGTAAGTCGACACTGTTGTCGATGATGGCGCGGAACACGGATGCAGAGATCAGCGTTGTTGGCCTGATTGGCGAGCGCGGTCGTGAAGCAAAAGAATTTATCGAAGATTATCTTGGCGAAGAAGGCATGAAGCATACGGTTGTGATCGTCGCCACGTCTGATGAGCCGCCATTGGTGCGTCGACAGGCTGCGTATACGACATTAGCGATTGCAGAATACTTCCGTGACCGTGGCCGTAACGTGCTGTGCATGATGGACAGTGTCACACGGTTCGCCATGGCGCAGCGTGAGATCAGTTTGTCGGCGGGTGAGCCGCCTGCATCAAAAGGGTATACCCCGTCGGTCTTTGCAGAATTGCCAAAACTTTTGGAACGCGCAGGTCCGGGCTTTGAAGACCAAGGCGATATTACAGGGCTGTTCACGGTGTTGGTTGAAGGTGATGACCATAACGAGCCCATAGCAGATGCTGTACGCGGTATTTTGGATGGCCACGTTGTGTTGGATCGCCAAATTGCTGAGCGTAATCGTTATCCGGCGATCAACGTGCTCCGGAGTATTTCCCGAACCATGCCCGGATGTAATACTGATGCGCAAAATGCCGCTATTACCCGTGCTCGGCAGTTATTATCGACATACGAAGACATGGCCGAACTGATCCGCCTTGGTGCGTATCGCAAAGGCTCAGACCCGGCGATAGACGAAGCCATCAATTACTATCCCATGCTTGAAGAATTTCTCGTCCAAAAGATTGGCGACTCCGTCACATTGGCTGACGGCTATAATCGCCTCTATGAGATACTGGGCATGCCCGGTGATATGCCTAAGCCGCCATCGAATGATGGTGCGAGTTAAATTGGATGGTGCGAGACTTTAAAGCGCTGGTGCGTATCAACGATTGGGAAGTTGATCAAAAACGTCGTGCACTCGCCGTTGAACTTCAGAAACTAGAAACCTTGATCGACTTGTTGCAAAGGCTCGAAGACGAGATTGTGCACGAGCAAGAGCAAGCTGCGACGATGCCGACCGAAGGCGGTATGACGTATGGGGCATATGCCGCCACCGCCATTGCGCGCCGTGAAGACTACCAAGCGCGTATACAGGAACAAGAACAGGTCGTTGTTTCGGCCCGCGAAGAAGTCCGCCTCGTATTCCTTGAATTCAAGAAGTTTGAAATCTCAGAGGAACGACGGGTGGCTAAAGTCGATGCTGATATTGCTCGCGCAGAGCAAGCAGACTTAGATGAAATCGGTGTGACCAAACACAATCGCAAGAACCGTTAATCCTTTTACGCGCCCCCATCTTGTTCTTTACCTCTCTCTCGGGAGAGGAGGGCGCGAAGCACTGCGTGAGGGGGGATGCACAGAATGAATTTATGGTGCCAGTCGGTCCAGCAATCCACGATCTTTCTAGTGCGGTTGTCGATCTTCGATCTGGACGTCGTGTTCGGTATGCTCAGCCTGTTTGCTCAACCTGATCTCAAGCCAGCTCGGAATAACTTGATCATTAATGTCTTCAAGAATGGTCTGCGCCGTTTTTTCAAGCGAGATGTCTTTAATTTTCCACATCGCATCTAGATATGTTGCCAAACTATCGGGACATAAAATATCCCGGTCCGGAACATAGTGGAGGCGGATCGCTATTTCATGCATGTCTGCACGATGGTTAACGATCGCATCGTGGCGAGGTTGAGGTGCCGGGCTGATCTTGAGTAAATCACGACGCTCGCGGATTTCAGTGTTGGGTGTTGCCATATCTTAAATCACCATACCGCCACTAGGGACGTTTACTGTTGGGCCTGATCTTGGAATGTCGATGAAGTTGCCGGGCGCGGCTTGAAAGCCAACAGAGCCTTCGAGGCCGGTCAGTTCCAGGGCATCCGTGTAGAGCCGCCGTATATCTTCACGCATGTGAGGCTGCAACGGTGTATCAGTCCGGAGCACAACGTCTAGCCGTTTGTTCTTATTTCCAACCAAGCCATCGATTTGTAAATGCCCAAGTTCAGTTAATGTTAAGTCAATGACGAAACGTGTGTCGTTATTGCCTGGATTGTCCTCATCCTCGTCTTCCTGATCCCGGACCAGCAATTGTAGACGGTCAATTTCACCCCCGAATAAAAACGGGACGGCGTGTAATCGCCAGTCACCAGTCAGAGGGTCTTCGAAATTCCGGGTCATTTGATTGAGGTCTGTCCGCATCCGTGCGGCGAGCTCTGGACGTTGACGTTCCAGAATACGAGACGGTCCATCGCCCATCCAGTTTTTCATGTCGCCGCCACGCAGGACGGACAGGAAGAACAAAACGTTTGTCGACAATTGGCCATCTGCACGGGGCAGGGCCGTTTGCAGGATATGCGTATGTGCCCCAGGCGCCGCGTCACGAAGCATCGTTAACGCTTCGTCCAGTGCACGCCAGTCACCATCGAATAAAGGTGCCGCACCACTGACTTGTGCGGCATGGAGTGCACCGCCAGGGGGCGGTGGTGTTAAGGAAACGATTTCAAACTTGATCTGTGTGCCGGGCGGCAAGGCCGCACTTGTTGGTAATGAAATCGGACCGGCATGGGTTTGCACAACCGTTTGGCCAATACCCTGTCTGCCACTAACGACACCGCTTAAGCTTTGTCCGGGTGCTAACGACACGGGTGCGCCCGTTGGCGCAGGCGTCAACGTTGGTGGTTGGGTCGATGGGGCAGTCACGCTGATAATTTTGACAATCAGTTGGCTGCCATTAGGAAATACCTGTCCTGGTATTCCCGTCGTGCTTGGTGTCGCTGCACCTTGTGGCACATTCGGGGTCAGGCTTACCTGAGCAGGTGAGGTGCCATTTGGTGTCGCACCTGGGTTTCCTGTGGTTTGTGTAGATGTGGTTTGCCCGGGGTTAAGTGTTCCAGATGCTCCGGGAGCTTGCGTGATAACCTGTAGCGCCCCGTTAACAGCTATGGGTCGCAACAGGTTTGCCGTAATAATACCACCAGGCCGCGCGACAACAGGCGCGATGGGTGTCCCCGTTTGTGCCAATGCGGGGTGGCGACTTTGAAGCGCATCTGGAATGCCAGTTGTCGCCTTTTTGGTGTACGTGAGGGGAAGGCCATTTGGTTGGCTTAGCAGAGAGCGGGTTGATGTGCCGCTCCCAAGAAGTTGTAAGATAAGGGCATCGCCGGCTTTTACATTCGTTGGTCCGCTCAGCTTAACGGTGATGTCGCCTAATGGTGATTTCAGTTTCAACTTGGTCGCGTCAAGAATTTGACTAACGATCACATCAAGTTTGGTGCCGCTTGGCAGGTCGGTCAATGCAGGCGGCGCGTCGACGATGATCGTGCGGGGCAGTGCCGCCAGCGCTGGCAGGGGAAGTGGTGGTGATGGGGGTGTGACGGTGCTCATGCAGCCTAAGCTGAATCGCGGCGGATTAAGCGGGCGATATCCTGTACATCCTCAGCAGCTTCACTTTCTGGGCTGCGATTAAGGAGAGCGGTTTGTGCACGGATCGCGGCGCGGACTTTTTTATCGCGGCGAATTGAGCCCAAATGCTCAGGCGAGTACTTCAGGAACCCAACGCATGCTTTGTTCAACGTGTTGTAGGTACGATCACCTTCGGTTGTTGAGCTCATCATATTTGTGACAACTTTGATGTTGGCCTCGGGTCGCTCATTGTGTGTGATTTTAATGAAGGCGTATCCGTCTGTCAGCGATGTTGGTTCATCAGTAACGACGACAATGATCTTATCAGCTGAATATGCGAGACGCTTTACAGTGCTCTCAATGCCTGCGCCCAGATCAAGAATAACATAATCATAGTTTGCTGCAATCAAGGTCAGCTCATCTAAAAGCGACTGCAAGCGGTTGCCCGCAAGGTTGGCCAAACCACCGGATCCTGAGCGACCGGCAATGACATCAAAGTTGCCTTCTTCATAAATGGTGACAGCCTGAGCCAGGCTGACACGTCCTGCCAGCACGTTCCCCAAATCGTTTTTAACGGTCAGTCCGAGTTGAATGTCCAGGTTCGCCAATCCAAGATCGCCATCAAAAAGCAGCACACGCTTGCCGGTTTTTGCCAGTGCGTGCGCGAGTGTTATGGAGAACCAGGTTTTGCCAACACCGCCTTTTCCTGACGCAACGGCAATGATGTTCTGACCTTTGTTGCGAGCCGCGGATGTCGGCTTTTGGGGCGCATCTTCATTCATTGTGCAACCTTTGTTCGTGATTGATTGTCGGACACATCTTCTGGAATAATCAGGTGAGCAAGAGAAACAGGATTAATTTGACTAAGCCCATCAGCGACGCTGGGGTTTACGCTGACGTTGGCAATTGCGATACGTCCGACCAGTGCTGCGGCGAGAATACCACCCAATCGGCGGGTCATGTCCAGGCGACTGATGATCATGCGCTTGGCCTCCAGATCGGAAAAAGCGCGTACAGTATCAGCGGACTCCATAGCGTCGGCACCAGTGGCCATGACAAATAAGATCTCGGCATTTACTGCTAATGCGTACTCGTGGATCATCTGCATATCGTCGTCGTCAAACGGGTTTACACCTGACGTATCGAAGATGGGCACGTCGGCTTGTTGAATTTGGGCAATGTATAATTGTAGTTCTTTTGCACTGGTTACGGCAACAAGGTCTAACCCTAAAATGCACGTGAATGCCTGGAGTTGCTCAATGCCACCTGCACGTTTGACTTTGGTTGTTGCAATAAATATGGAATGTCCGTTGAGTTTTGCGTGGGCTGCGAGCTTGGTAGCCGTGATGGTTTTCCCGGCACCCGGCGCCTCTACAAGCATGATTGGTGTGGATTGTTGATCAAAGTCGATTGGTGAAAGTTCACGCGATCATCAATAGCAGCGGCTAATGCCATTGTTGCGTCAGTGTTAACAAAGGTATCGGCACTGCGAAGAAGTAGTTCCAAAACGTGCTGCGGTAATCCGTGTGCCAGTAAAACTTGCCGTAAGAACGAGAGTCGCGTTTGGGGATTGATCGACACAACGTCGTCTTTAGAGGGCGGAATTTCGTCATCGATATCGGGTGCATCTTCAATTGCCGCCGTTACGGTATAGGTGCTGTCTTCGTGTTCCTGTTCGCTCGCCACAATGATTGCGTCATCGCCCATATCCTTGCGCACAAGCTCCATGGCCTTTGGCATTGTTGCAGCGGTGAAGGTTCTAAGACGCATCTAATGTTTAACCTATATCTGACCGACAGTTTTGATCTTCGCTTTTGGATAAATCTCGTTCTGTGACATGACGACGGTCATGGGGCGGAACCGATCGACAATGGAGCGCACAAACGGACGGATAGTCGGGCTAGTTAACAGAATCGGCTGCTCACCCATCATGGCTTGGCGCTCAAACGTGCTGCGAAGTTGTGTGATGAACTCCTGCAAGCGTGTTGGCGCCATGGAGAGCTGACGGTCATCACCCTGTCCGACCAGGCTTTCAGCAAACGATTGCTCCCAGCCTGGCGATAGCGTGACCAGTGGAATGAAGCCCTGATCATTGGTGTTCATATTACTGATCTGACGCGCCAGGCGGGCACGCACATGCTCGGTAATCATCATCACATTACGTGTGTTACCACAGGCTTCGTAGACGCCTTCGAGAATTGTTGGCAGGTCACGGATAGAAATTCGCTCAGCTAACAAGTTCTGTAAGATACGCTGAATGCCACCAAGCGAAATCATCGCCGGGATGGTATCAGCGACAAGTTTCTGATGATCTTTGTCGATTTCGTCGAGCAGCTTTTGTGTTTCTGAGTAAGAAAGCAGTTCCGACATATTGTCTTTTATTAATTCTGTGATGTTGGTGGTTACGACGGTTGCTGGATCGACCACTGTGTAGCCACGAAACAGAGCCTCTTCACGGTTGGCCTCTTCAATCCACATGGCGGGGAGGCCGAATGTTGGCTCAGTGGTTTTTTCGCCGGGGATCGATATTTCTTCGCCGCGAGGATCCATCACCAACAGCATTTTCGGTCTCAGGTCGCCACGACCGGCTTCAATTTCTTTGATCCGAATGACGTATGTGTTGGCGGGCAACTGCATATTGTCCTGAATACGTACAGATGGCATGACGAAACCAACTTCTGTTGCGAGCTGACGACGGAGCGCTTTAATTTGATCTGTGAGTTTCTGACCATCCTTTGGCGCGTTGATCAATGTCAGCAGACCATAGCCAAGCTCAAGGCGGATATGGTCGATTTTCAATGCTGTTGAAATAGGCTCTTCGGCAATGCTTTTTGGATCCACTTTTTCTTCTTCAATTTGTCGGACAGCTTCTTCGGCAACCGCATTGTCGCGATAATTTACAAAGTATGCCCCACCAGCACAAATTATTGCCAACGTAAGGAATGGGAATGCCGGAATGCCGGGAATGATTGATAATGCGAGGAGAAGGAACGCCACTAACCAGAGTGCTTTTGGCTGCCCACCCAACTGCTTGAAAATGGCCACTTCGGCGGTGCCTGCGACACCCGCCTTGGTAACGACCATACCAGCTGCGGTCGATACGATAAGCGCAGGTATCTGAGATACCAGGCCATCGCCAACGGTCAGTCGTGTGTAAGCGTTAGCAGCTTCGAGAAACGATAAGTCTTTTTGCGCGACACCGATGATGATGCCCGCGATAACGTTGATGAACGTGATCAGCAAACCCGCAACGGCGTCGCCTCGAACGAACTTTGCCGCACCGTCCATGGCACCAAAGAACGCACTTTCTTCTTCAAGATCTTTGCGGCGTTGCTTGGCAGTTTCTTCGTCGATCAGGCCCGATGACAAGTCGGCATCGATCGCCATCTGTTTGCCAGGCATAGCGTCCAGTGAGAAACGTGCTGAGACTTCTGCAATTCGCCCGGAACCTTTTGTGATCACGACAAAGTTTACAATCACAAGGATCGCAAAGACGATGATGCCGATGATGAAGTTACCACTCATCACAAAGCCACCAAAGGCTTCAATGACCTGACCCGCTGCATGCGTGCCTTCATGACCATCAGAAAGAATAAGACGCGTAGATGCCAGGTTGAGTGATAACCGGATCATTGTGGCCAGCAGCAAAATCGTTGGGAACGCGTTGAAGTCGAGCGGTCGTTCAACAAACAGTGCTGTCATAAGGATTAGCACTGAGAATGTTATTGAGAATGCCAGCGCAAAATCCAGCATCCACGTTGGCAACGGTAGGATAAGGACGACGAGGATCGCAACAACGCCGAGCGCCAGCATGATATCGCCACGCTTCGCCGCGCGCGCCAAACTGCTACGGAGAAAGTTACCGGTGTTAAATGGATTTTCGCCGTCAGCGGCGTCCGCCATTGACCCTTATCCTCTTGTCATTTGTCGCGGGGCAACGTTCATGCGCCGGCCTGTGGCGAGTCGCCCGGTGAAGGCACGTTAAAGCCTTCGCTGCCGTATTGCTTTAATTTATTTCTGAGCGTGCGGATCGAAATGCCCAGGATCGTTGCGGCATGTGTCCGGTTACCAAAGCAATGCTGAACGGTGTCTATGATTAATTCACGCTCAACTTCAGCGACAGTGCGACCCACCAAATGTTGTCCGGCTTCGCTATCTTGGTTCGAGCCCATCGATGCGCCATCAGTGGCATCTTGTGATGTCAGAAGAATAGCAGCGGCGTCAATTTCATCGCCGGATGCGAGCAAGATAGACCTATGCATGGTGTTCTCCAATTCTCGGACATTACCTGGCCATGGGTAGGCAACCAATTTTGCAACAGCGTCGTCAGATAGTTTTTTGTGTGGCACGTCATTGGCATCCGCAAATTTAATCGCGAAATGCTCAGCCAACGGCAGAATGTCCCCTGGACGCTCGGCCAACGATGGTATGCGCAGATTGATCACGTTGAGGCGGAAATAAAGGTCTTCGCGGAACTGGCCGTCTTTGACTGCCTGTTCCATATTCCGGTTGGATGTCGCGATAATGCGGACATTGACCTTGATCGACTTGTTAGAGCCGATTCGGTCTAGCTCACGCTCTTGAAGAACCCGTAGTAATTTGGATTGCAGGCGGACATCCATCTCACTGATTTCGTCAAGGAGAAGGGTGCCGCCATCGGCTTCTTCAAATTTACCAATGCGTCTGGCCACAGCACCAGTGAAGGCGCCTTTCTCATGGCCAAACAATTCAGATTCCAAAAGGTTCTCTGGGATTGCCGCACAATTGACGGCAACAAAACGGTGATCTTTGCGCTTTGACTTGCTGTGCAGATATTGAGCCAGCACTTCTTTTCCCGTACCTGATGGGCCGGTGACCAAAACACTTGCTTCAGAAGGTGCAATTTGATCTGCCATCGTCACGGTCTGCGCCATCTTTGGATCACGGTAAATCAACGCATGCTGTTCTTCGCTTACGGCTTCAAGGACAGCTGCAATCAATTCGGGGTCAGGGGGCAGGGGAACATATTCTTTTGCGCCAGCGCGAACAGCACGAACCGCAGCCTGGGTATCGTTTGAGACGCCGCATGCAACGACAGGAACATTAATACGCTCGGTTTCAAGACAGGACATGAACGCGTCAACGTCCAGCTTCACATCGATCATAACAAGATCTGCACCACCTTTACGTAGAAGCTCAAGGCCAGCTTCGGAGGTGTCCGCTTGCTGAACTTTTGCACCACGCTTAATCGCGATCTGGCTAGCTGCGCCAATCTGTCCGTCAAGTGTGCCGATGATTACAAGTTGCATCGAGTATAGGTCCCAGCTGTCTCTAGTTAATCAAAATATTGAACACGTTGTGATGGTTGCAAGATGCTGTTCAAAAGCATTTCAAGTCGTCCGATTGACGCTGCCGTCAAAAGGAAAACCTGATGAATAAGGTCTTCTTGACTGGAGTTTTGCTCAAGCTTTGATGCGAGCGGCAGAAACACCATGTTTGCCAATACTGCGCCATAGAATGTGGTTAGCAATGCAACGGCCATGGCAGGGCCAATCGTTGTCGGGTCCTGAAGATTATCAAGCATTTGCATAAGACCAATCAATGTGCCGATCAGGCCCATCGCTGGCGCGAATTTAGCTATTTTACGAAACATACTGGCACTTTGGCCGTGACGAATCACCATAGATAGCAGGTCGCAGCGTAAAATATGCTCAACCTCTTCGCCGGGTATGCCATCAATGACCATTAAAGTGCCCTGTTTATGCGATATTTCGGCAACTTGTAGCGCTTTGTAGGCTGCGTCAAAGGGCTCTTGGGTATTTCGAAACATCGTCTTACTGATAACTTTTACAGTGCTGCCTATCTTGGAAAACGAGAAACAAACCGTCGTGATCGCCAATGTTCCGCCAATGACAATCAAGATAGAAGGCGGGTTAATAAAGTTTTCTGGCGAGCCACCAAGCACAATAGCGGTAATGATCATCGCAAAACTGCAAATCATTCCGATGACTGTCGTGATATCGATGGTGCGCCCGTTCACGTTATGAATATTTTCTTCGGCCATATTGAATGCCTTGCCGTGCCTTTTTTTCTAGCGCTCTGTTTTAATTATCTCTGTCATCGTCACGCCTAGGCGATCTTCAACAACAACAATTTCACCACGTGCTACAAGGCGGTTGTTAATGTATATATCGATGGCTTCACCCACTTTACGGTCAAGTTCGACGACTGCGCCGCGACCGAGCTTGAGGAGATTACTGACGGGCATGGTTGTTTTGCCAAGAACCGCAGAAACCTTAACCGGAATATCATATACGGCTTCCAGATCTTTGGCGCTGTGAGGCAGATCACTCATATCGTTCATTGCTGATCCGATGGTGTCCTCGTCATTGCCTGTTTCTGCTTTTGGCGGCTCGGGTGCAGCTTCGGTTGAATCCAGATCGGCGAGTTCGAGGCCGCCTTCGTTTTCTTCAGCCATTGTAATCTCCTGTTTCGATTTTACCCATCAGTTGGATTAGGTTCGTCGTCATCGTTCATGTCACTTTGCGCTTCAAGTATAGCGGCTGTGGTTGCTGGCGACACGGGCTCGAAATCACGTACAGGCTCTTCGGTGCCCTCGGCTTCGTTAGGTGTCGCACCTTCAGTTGGTGTTGGTGCTGCTCCATCATCTATATGCGGAATGAACACATTTTCCTGATCTTCGTTAACGGATTGATCTGAAATGGAATTATTGATCTCAGGCAACGTGTTAGGGATCGGTAAACTTGGTGTGAAGAAAGGTTCTTCCTGATCGCTGGGTTGCTTGTCTGCATCATCATTTATTTCTGCTGTATTCTCTTCGGGTGCCATTTCAGCGGGAGGCTCAGAAAAAGCGCTGGGGTTTGGCTGCATCGATTCGGGCTCAGGCGTCGTCTCAACAGGTGCTTTGGCTTGAGTTTCTGGTGCTTCTGGCTCTGCATGTGCGGTGTTCTCAGCCTGTGTTTCTGGTACGGACGTCTGTTCAATTTTAGGGCTATCTATAGGTGCTGGGTTCGCTTCAGCGACAGCTTCATACGATTCTGATTCCCCATTCTCATGTTCGTCATCTGGTGTGCCATGAAGATTGCGTTCAATGATTTCATCAATCATTTCCCATAGCTCTTCACTGTCACGGATCGCTGCACCGTTTGACCATTCAATCCGGCAGTCGCCAAAGATGAGAGAAGGATCGCCACTCACGAAGACCTTACCATCCAATCCCACAGGATGGGCCATGGTGACCAATCGTTCTGTCAAAAGCTCGCATAGATCAGAATTAACAATAATCTTTACACGCGGTTCTTCTGTGATGGCCTTCAGGGTTTCTTGAACAACACGTTCAACTTCACCCAACGCGTTACGGGCGTTTAAATCGGGGAACATTTTTTTCGAGATCGCAGTAGAAACGGAGATCATTTCCGCAGCGATTTCCTGGTTTGCCTCAGCTTGCGCGCTATAGATTTCGCCAATTTTATCGCAGGCTTGCTCAATCGTTTCCAAAAGCTTTTGCTCGGTTGCGTCCGCAGCTTCCTTACGCCCTTGCTCAAGGCCTTCAATGAAACCTTCGGACCGCTCGGAAGCCATGTCTTCTTCGCTAAAAGTCGGAATGATGACTTCTAGCTCTTCTTCTATTTCTTCAATTTTCGCTTCTTCTTGCTCTTCAGGCGCGCCAAAATCACGATCAAAGATGAATTTCCTGACCGTACTCATTGGCTAAACAACACATACATATGGGTTGAGAAGATTTGCGGCTTAGTAAACAAGCTCGCTCTCCTCGTCGTTTCCTGCGATGACAATTTCGTCTGCGTCTGCTAGCGCTTTTGCGGCTTTAACAATACCAGACTGCGCTTCGTCGACGTCTTTTAAGCGAACAGCGCCCATCGCGTCCATGTCTTCCTTCATCATCTTGCCAGCACGTTCGGACATATTGACAAAAAACAGTTCTTTGACCTCTTCGGACGAACCTTTGAGTGCGATGGCGAGTTGGTCTTTCTCGACTTGGCGCAGCACTAACTGAATACCGCTCGCATCGATACGAACTAGATCGTCGAATGTGAACATTAACTGTTTAATCCGCTCAGCAGATATACGGTTACGTTCTTCAAGGGACGTCATGAAGCGGGTTTCAGTGTTACGATCCAGGTTGTTGAAGATGTCTGCCATCAGCTCGTGGCTATCGCGACGCGTTGCACGAGCGAGGCTTGTCATAAATTCGGTACGCAGCGTATTCTCAACGTTATCGAGAATTTCTTTTTGTACTGCCTCCATGCGCAGCATCCGCATGATCACATCCATCGAGAAGTTTTCAGGTAAAAGCGCTAGCACGCGGGCAGCGTGATCAGGTTTAATCTTTGATAAAATAACAGCAACAGTTTGTGGATATTCGTTTTTGAGGTAGTTCGCGAGGACTGCTTCGTTCACGTTGGCCAGCTTGTCCCACATGGTACGACCCGCAGGACCGCGCATATCTTCCATGATCTGCCTAACGACATCTTCTGGTAATGCGCTCAAAAGCAGGCGTTCCGTTGAATCTAAAGTACCAACGAGATTGCCAGTGGCTGATAACTGCTCCATAAATTCAGCGAAAAGACGTTCAACAATAGAGGCATCAAGTGGACCGAGTTTCGACATAGCGTGGGAAAGTTCGCGGATTTCTTCATCATCCATACACGTAAAGAGGTGCGTTGAATGCTCTCGTCCAATGGCGAGCATAAATGCTGCGGCTTTCTGAGGGCCCGTTAAGGTCAGATAATCATCTGCTTTCGCCATATTCTACGCTCCCTTTCAGTTTCGGACTTAAGCTTCTTGATACAACCAAGAGCGTAGGATTGATAAGGTTTCATCTGGATGTTTGTCAATGAAATCACCAACATTCTTGACCGAAGACGCTTTCACGCGGCCTTCAACACGGTCAATGTCGATAAGTTCATCAAACTGCTCTTCATCACTTTCAACTGGTAATCCACCATCACCTGGTCCGGTGAGCGCTGGGCTACGGCCTTGGTCAGCAAGCAAGCGTTCTGCTGCATCTTGTGCTGATGGAAGTGCTTCGAATGCCCGTGACAGGAGAGGGCGGACCACCAATAGGACAACCAGGATCCCAACGATGCTGAGCACGAAAAGCTCAACCACTCTCAGGATATCATTTTTACCCATACCGAAAAATAGCTGTAGTTTTTCTTCTGGTGCATCGAAGCTGGCGAACTTCATTTGAATAAGCTCGACCTTGTCGCCGCGGTCTTCATCAAAGCCAATAGCACTGCGGACCAGAGTGGCCAACAGGCGCATTTCTTCTTCTGTACGCTTTTGTGAAATAAGCTCGCCGTCTTCATTTAAAAGCTGAACTTCGTCAACCAACACAGCAACAGATAGCTTTTCGACCTCGCCACCTTCGCGAATATGATTGGTTACGGTCTTGGAGATTTCAAAATTTGTGGTCTCTTCAGTACGGTTCTGATTTTCAGTTCTGGACGCCGTATCGCCTGTGCCCAAGTTTGGATCAGGCAGGTTCGTGCCGACGCTGATAGGCGGCTCACCCTCAGAATCTTTGGAATTCGCGGTTTCTTCGACAGAGTTTGTCGAGCGTACAACTTGGCCGTCTGGATTATATTCTTCGGTTTGTGTGGAGACGCGGTCAAAATTCATATCAAGGCTGACTTCGGCGCGAACCCGGTCAAAACCAACGGTCTTTTCCAGAAGTTCTTCGATGGTACGCGCCATTTTACCTTCAAGGCGATTGCGTCGTTCATCGACCTTCGCTTGGCGACCTGCAACGGGATCAGAGGACTCGAAGCCTGATGACAAAAGTGAGCCTTTATTATCGACGATAGAAATACGATTAGGTGTTAATTGAGGAACAGCCGACGCAACCAAGTGTTGAACGGCTGCAACTTGCTCATTTGTTAAGCGAACTGGGCCGCGCATTTGTAAGACAACGGATGCGCTCGGCTCTTGTTTTTCGCGGCTGAACAGCTCACGGCGTGGCATAACCAGATGAACACGGGCTTTCTTAACGGTACCTATGGAGCTTATGGTACGTGCTAACTCGCCCTCAAGGGCGCGGACCAAGTTAACGTTCTGCATAAAGTTCGTAGAGCCGAGGGTATCGGTATCATCAAAAAGTTCATAACCTACAGAGCCACCTGATGGTAGACCTTGTTGTGCCAATTCAAGGCGCAACTGCATGACGCGTTCAGCTGGTACGGCAATTTGAGTACCGTTTTGGGAGATTTTGAAGGGGATGTTCCGGCTTTCGAGCTCTTGCACGATGCCTGCAGCGTCACTTTGAGCAAGTTCGTTGTAGAGTGTCGTCATACTCGGCGTTGATAACTTGGTGCCAAAAAAGACCAAGAAGCCAATCAGTCCCAATACAACAACACCCATAATGGCCAGTCGCATCGGACCCAAATTTCTCATCGCCAGAACAAAAGTATCCACGTAGTTCCCCAATCGATCCCTGGTCAATGCGCGCACAAAGCGGCATCCACCGTTAACCCTGATTGGATGCTAGGGGTGGTTTAGTGAATAAGACGTTAACGCTCGGCAAAAATTGCCTATCTATCGATTTTTCGGCAAATATTATTTAGCCACTAAAATCGATAAATTTGAGGTTTTTATCCTGTTCGGTAGGTTTTAATGCGGGTGGTTCTAAGGCCTCGAACGCCATGGCGTTCAAAAAGGCGCTCCCACGAGCGAAACTCATCCAACGACAACTGATACATTCTGCAGGCTTCTTCTAATGTGATAAGTCCGCATCGAACGCCGGCGACGACGTCAGCTTTGCGCCGTGGTACCCATCTTGTGGTATCACGAGGCGGCAAATCCTCCATCGACATCGACAGTCCACTCGGGCTAATCGCCTCAGGACGTTGTGTTCGATTTCCCTCTCGAAAGTGTCTCATTTCGGTCATTGCGTTCTGCTTTCCGATTTTTGTTTCATACTTCTCAATCCTTGGGAAACTTGAGATATATAGAAAAGCAGAAGGGCCTTAAAAAAACCCTAAATTGTAAGGTAAATACGCGTTAACTCTTTGCTTTTGTTTGAATTAACGCATTTAACTCGGAATTTGCAGCTGAGATGACGTCTGACCAGTCCCCAGGACGGGTTTGGCGGAACAATTTTGCGCTCGGATACCAGGGGCAATCGTTGCTGTTCAGGAAAAAACGGGTGTCCGGATCAAAGGCGAGCATGATCCAAACGGGTACACCGAGACCGCCTGCAAGATGTGCCGGCGCGCTATCGACACTGATAATCAGGTCAAGCGAACGCATGATTGCAGCAGTATCTGCAAAGTTTTCAATTTCTAATCTGAGATCAATGAGTTTCGGGCCTTGCCACTGATCCCCACGTGGACCGATGAGTAGATTCACAAGGTCGATATCGCCTCGCTCGGCAATCGGTGCAAACAATTCAGGTTCAATCGACCGTGTGTAGTCATGGGATTGTTGCGGATTCCCGGCCCAAATCAGGCCGATATTAAATTTCCCACAACATTGAGTGTTTAGTTTCTGTTGCCAATAGGCCTCGTTGTCTGAGGTCGTTGAAAGATACAGCGTTTTATGAGGAATGCTCTCGATCTCGGTCCCCATAAGGTGCGGCAGACTCATGATCGAGATATGATAATCGCTGAATGGCGGCGTTTTTGCCAAATCCATCACGACAATCTCGGAACCTAGACTTTCCTGCATCAAGCGCATGAGAGGGACTTCACACAAGAATGTGACGCGTGCGCCTTGTGCACTGAGCATTGGCAGGTATCTCGCATACATCAATGCATCGCCATATCCTTGTTCATTCCAAACAAGTAAATGTTTTTGGGCAATATCTTCACCGCGCCACATGGGACACATGAAGAGGGATGGAAGAGGATGCCAACCGGGTATTTCCCAACGCTTTTCATAGGCAGCAAAGCCTTCTTTGAGGTTCCCTTGCTGGATTAACAAACTTGCCCGTTTGAGTTGCGCTTCACTGTAAGCAGGATTGGCCTTGATTGCCTGATTGGCCCAATGCAGAGCGTCATCATGTCGACCAGCAGCAGCCAGAAATGTAGACATATTTAAGCGGTACGTTGGATTGTCAGGCGAAAGTTCCAGCGCGCGTTCCAGTGCAATTTGTGCTTCATCTAATCGATATAACCGCTGCAGTGCGTTGCCATAGTTCGTCAATGCATCCGCAAAGTCGGGGTTGCCGATAAGTGCGGCTTCGTAATGCCAGACAGCCGACTCGATCTCGCCGCGGGCATAATGTTGGATGCCAATATTATTTAGGATTTCAGGAGTGCCAGGCTGTAATACATCGGCTTTTTGTAATGCATGAAGTGCCTCGTCACTGCGCCTCAGATCATTGAGAAGGTTGCCTAAGTTAAACCAGGCGAAGGCATTTTCGGGTAATAATCTGATCGCATTCCGATATGCTGATTCTGCTTCGGGTAAATTGCCATAGGCACGACATGCAACGCCGTAATTTATATAAAGTTCACCAATGTCGGGATGAATATCGAGGACTTTCCGAAATCCATCGGCAGCATCTTTGTAACGACCAGACGTGTAATCGGCGTTCGCCTTAGTCAAAATGTCTTTTGGATCATTCATGGTGCAAGAATGGCGATTTTTCGCTCTGCAATCAATTGATGCATTATTAATTTTTGTTACTGGTAAGAATGGGAGGCCCCGGCAGCGGATTTTCGGTCTGATGTCGGGGCCTTGGGTTGGGACGGTGGGTAGAATAGTTTCCCGGGGTCCAGGGATTAGGAACTTATAGAGCTAGTGCTTATCGCTTGATCCGGACCAGTTCTTCGAGCATTTCGTCGGCGGTAGAAATGATCTTTGTTGCTGCTGAGAATGCTCGTTGGACCACGATCATTTTAGTGAATTCTGTACCAATATCGACCGTTGAAGATTCGAGAGCAGCCTGGTTTACAGATCCCGCTGAACCGTTGTTGGCTTCACGAAGGGTATTGTCACCCGATGCCTGCGTTTGGTTCCAAACGTTACCTGTCGCCGAGTTTAAACCGTTGACGTTCACGAACGTGGCGATTGGAATTTTAAAGATAGGACGGGTTTCACCGTTATCGAACAGTGCCGTCATCAGACCACTTGCATCAATGGTCACCCCGGCAAGAGTGCCGAACTGTGATCCGTTTTGTGTGATGAAGCCTGGAGTGAATTCCGCTCCAAACTGGGTAAAGCCATTGGCTTCACCAACTGTACCAAGATCTAATGTAATCCTTGAAGAGTTAGATGCATCGTCATCCATGTTTGCAGCACCGTTTGCAAAACCCAGAATTTCCATTTCGGCAATGCCAAATGAAGATGGCAATCCGTCAGAGTCAAAATTGATGGCTTGAGTTTTTGTAACATTAAACGCGGTGGCGGCAACATATGTAGCAGTACCATCTGGCTCAGTCGCTATGTTTGTGAAGCCGGCACCAAATGTTGCGTCGAATGTTCCTGTAGAAATTGTGTGGATAACAAGCGTATCTGCGAGTGTGCTTGGCGGTTCGGCTTGGCTACCGTTAACGCGTGTTCTGATTGTTGAGGCGCCGGAAGCAAAGCTTGCATCGTTGGCCTCCATTGCAGACTCGAGATCGGATAGCATCGCGGAAACTGTTGTTGCAGTACTGATGACAGTATCATCGTTGCCTGCAGCCTCTCCAGATTGAAACGAGTATGATGTTCCATTGATTACAAGCGTGTCACCGTCGGCAGGTAAGCCAGGAAAAGTAAACTGATGGAAATCCCGGTGCGCTGCGTTAGATTTAACAACTGTATAGCTGCTCTCCTGAATTGTCGCACGTGCACCTGTGGATGTCAGAAGACCCGTTGGATTGATCGCCACCGGACCTGTCCCGTCTTCCGTGAAATAGATACCTGTTGAATTTCCGGGATTTACTTGGACGCGCGTATTTGTGTAACCACCATAGTCAGCAAAATTTGTATCAGCTTCTTTGATTTTGGTAACCAATGCATCAACGGCCTGAGCAATTGTGATGTTGTCAGCAGAGATATCAACTTGCTTAATCGTCGCAGTATCGGTAGCTGTTCCAGAGGTATCAAATTGATACGTGATGGCGACGCTATTTTGAGTAATTACCAAAGTAGCGTCGTTTGCAGGAAGGCCGCTAAATTCAAGTTGCCCACGACTTTCATAAACAGTTTGACCTAAAGTATCAGAATATAACGTGACAAGGTTTACGCCAGATGGGGGAGTAATCTGAACATCGAATTGGTTGTCTGAACTGCCTTTAGTATACGTTAGGCTAGTCGTATTTGCGTTGCCCAGTGTGTCAAAGAACTGCACATCAGTTTTATGTGTCGTGCCTTCATCATCCGTTGATGGTAGGTTAGCACCGATACCAATTGTTGTTGTCGCTGACGCAGTGCCACCAACACGGTTCAAGTTCACTGTTGCTAGAAAGTCGGTTGAAATAACGTTCTGGTTTGGTATCGTCAGGGAAGTATTGTTAGTTGTTACCGTGCCGTCGGCTGTTGTTGGCCAAGCCTGAAGGTAATATCCAGATGTATTACGAAGGTAACCTTCGTCATCTTGGAAAAATGACCCTGCACGACTGAATAGAAATTCGTTCGATAATGTTGGAGCGCTGGCTTCGTTCACGACGAAGAAACCGCTACCGGAAATCGCAATATCGGTTTGCGATGTCGATGACTGTAATAAGCCCTGTATGCCTGTGTCTTGGCGTGGTTTGGATTGCACACCACCAGCTGAGTAGAACGTTGATGATGTTTGCACTGTGACAAGAGTTTGGAAGTCGACCTGAGTTCCCTTATAGCCAATCGTGTTCACGTTGGTGATGTTATCAGAAATTGCGCCAATAGCACTTGATTGCGCCGTAAGGCCTGAAACACCTGATGTCAGTGCGCCAAAGAGTGTCATTTTTATTCTCCTTCGATCGTCGGCCTTAATTGATATGCGGGCCGCCCGTTAAATTATTTCTAGTTCACCGCTTCTGCAGCTTGTTTTACTGCGAGTACCTTGGCTTGTGGCACTTCGATATCACCCATGAACAAGGTGGTGTCGCTGCCATCAATGCCAATACCAGTAATTCGACCAAACACGGTTTGGGTAACTTGAAGAACTTCACCAGAATTATTGAGACCGGTTACAAATGCGGCATATTCGCCATCAGGCAAAACCTGCCCAAATTTATCTTTGCCATCCCAATCAAATGTATGTTGGCCCGCATCGAGATTAGCATCTCGCTGGAGCACACTAAGGCCACTGGAATCACGGATAATGACAGATGCAGATCTTGCGCCTTGAGGCATTGTATAGGTAAATTCAGCAGCACTGTTTTCCAGTGGGAATGATGTTCCATCAACTTCAACCACCTTATCAATGAAATCGACCATCGATGATATCTGGTTGGTCTGCTGAAGCTCGACCAGCGTTTCCAGGTTAGAGTTCTGAAAAATCTGCTGTTCCACACTAGCGAACTGCACCAACTGCGAGGTGAATTCGCTACTGTCCATTGGATCAAGTGGATCCTGGTTCTTCAACTGCGTCACAAGCAGGTTGAGAAATCGATTTAGGTCTTCTTCGAGCTGCGCTTCAGAATTGGCAGATTGTGTGCCATCTGCGGTTGAACCAGAAGTTGTTCCACTAATTAACATTGCTCTTGCTCCTTAAATTCGTCGCCTGTTATGCGCGCATGTCCACGCTGCCGTCCGCAAAGATGCCACTTTCCCAAGCGGTTAGAACACCGTCGTTAGGATCATCTGTTGCGTCGTCGTTATCTGCTTCTACTTGGTTAGACGTATCGCCATTCTTGGCATCGTCACCTTCGGCCGTTTGTTGTTCTTGGCCTTTTAAATTGAATTCCATGTCGCCGTTCTTCAGGCCAGCATCTGCGAGTGCCCGCTGTAGTTCTGATGAGTCTCGGCGCAGGAGATCAAGTGTGTCTTGCTTTTCTGCTGTGACCACAGTCATCACGCGGCCATCGTGTGTCATCTCAAGCTTTACATCGACACGCCCGAGTTCAGCAGGTCGAAGCTGGATGGAGATACGGTCGACGCCGGTCTGCAATGCCTTGGTAATCTTGACTGAGATCTGATCGCTTACCGATGCACCAGCTGCGTTTCCACGTTGTGCTTGTTGCGTTTGCTGCTGTGGCTGTGCTTCGCGGATTTGTTGTGTTTGTTGCGCTGTTTGTGCTGCGCTCGCTGTTTGCGTTGTGGTGTTCAAGGTTTCTCCACCACCTTGCTGTCCGCCACCGGCGCTTGTCGTTATGCCTGCAGTGGATGGGCCGGTCTGGATGTTGCCAGCAGTGCCTTGAGCTTGATTTGCAACCTGTGCTGTGGCTTGTGCGTTAGCGTTGGCCTGTAATTGAGTAGCCGCTTGAGCTTGTGCACCTGTTTGTGCGTTCTGACCCTGATTTTGACCGGTCTGTGCTTGCGTGCCCGCGTTGCCATTGTTGCCTGTCGTCGGTGTCAGGATGGATGCATTCGCCGCCGTAAGTGTTGGGCGCGAGGTCAGTTGATTTTGCTCAGTATTTATGTTGACGCTGACATTTGCGCGATTGCTCGCGCCCATCAACCGTGACATTTGCTGTGCTTGATCCTGGATATTTGCGTTTACGCCTTTATCACTAGCATTGACAACTTGTTGCTGCCCAGCATGTGCATTAGCATTTTGATTATTGGCATTAAGTTGCTTATTGCCTTGCGCTGTATGCACTCCTTTGTGATTGGTATTAGCGGTGGCTTGCGTCAGAGGGCCGTCGACAACGTCCTGGGTTTTACCAGTTTGGTGTAATGTTTTTATATTACCTGTTTTTGAATCATCAATGCCCGCATTGCTAATCAGTCCTGCACCGTAAATTGCTGAGACAAGATTAAGGCTTAGGGTATTACTGATGGTATCACTGGGTGCAGTCTGCTCGGTTGTAATACCGTCTGTATTCTGGCTTTTTACGTTTGCGTCGTTTTGATTAGCACCGTCACCAGCCGCCCCGCCATCGCCGCTTGCATCGGCTGTGTCTGTGTTTGAAATATCATCAGACTTTCTGGATGCATCTGAACGGTCGGCTTTATCTTTGGGAGCATGATCGTCATTGCCTCGTGTGTCGGTTTGGTCAGCGCGATCATGGCCTGAATTGCTGTTGTGCCCGTTATCTGCACTACGCTCTAATCCACTGTCGCGTTGCTCTGCTGATGATGTTGCGTTGGCGTCATTACGATGTCTATCGCCTCGATTGTCGTTATTATTTGATGATGCTTCCCGGTTTGACATACGATCCCGATCGTCATCGTTGGCTTGGGGGTTATTGTTGTCGACAACTAATTCAGCACTTTGTTCAGCTACGCCGAATGCTTGCTCAAGTCTGACGCCTACGCGCTGAAGCATATCTTTAAATGATATGGCAAAACCACCTAAGTGGACTTGCCTTGGGCCTGTATTCGTTGCTTCGCTGCTGTTATAATTATATTGTTGAAGCTTTTGCTCAATCGACAATGGACCCATTTTGCTTTCTCCGTAGACGCAGTTCTGTTGGCATCTTAGAAGCAAATGGCGGGCCAAGTTTTTAAAAACAGTTTAAGTGTCTGTTTTTAAATAATTAAATTTATATCCGTGTGACGGATTACGATGAAATTTAGGCTTTCGAGGCAGAAGTTGCCGGGTATGTCAGGCAGTTATGACCTGTCTTGCGCTATTTTCGGGTGTTCTGAGTTGAAATCAGCTTCAGCGCAAGGATCAGGAAGGGACTTGCAGCGCAAAGAATACAATATCTTCAGGCTTTCCATTCAAGAAGTAATGCTTTTGGCGTTGGCCGTCATCGATCATGCCACTTTTTGTCATGATGCTGTACATGGCTGCGTTTGAGCGCATGCACCCCGCGATAATTTTGCGTATGTCTTCATGAGATTTTAGATGCCCGAGGACGCCATTCCATGCTTCAAGTCCATAACCCTGATCCCATGTGTCGCGGGCGCCGAGTAAAATAGCGACGTCTGCGATGCCATTATGTGGATCAATATCTGCATGGATGTTCCCGATGTGCCTATTGTCAGTTTTTTGCATAATGGCCCAAAGGTGGCTTGGATTGTCGTTGAAGCTCTCGGTAAATGCGGCACAGCTCTCAAGCGTATGGGATTTATGGCGTTGTTCAGAATACCGTACAACGTCAGGATCATTCAGCCATGCGACATAGGCATCGTTAAGATGCTGAGCTGGATCAAAAGTCACCAGCTTTAGGCGTTCAGTTTCAATAATGTTTGATGTCAGCATACTGCTATTCCCTTGTTCCAGCCATGATGTGCATCAGGTGCTCTGTCATTCTTTGCGCAGCCCCAGGGGGGACGATGATATCAATGTTAGGTGTGACAAATGCGGACGGCGTATGAACCAGATTTTGTAGTGCGTTTTGCAGCGCTTCGCGCGTACACACTTGCGGGGTGAGGCCCAGGCCAATGCTCGTTAGCCAAGCCGACTCGAGCTTTCTTGGCGTCACAGATATCGTTGGCAATCCTAATATGGCGGCTTCAAAAAGTAATATTGAGGTCATGCCGATAATAATATCTGCCGCAAATACGGCTTCCAATGGATCGCCATCTGCATTGATGGCATCAATGTCATCACCGAATGGGACGAACGTTTTGGGATCATTTTTTGGATGCAGCCTGAGCGCCAGACACGGTTGATCGTTACAGGTGTGAAGTACGCTGATGACTTCTTCGAGGCATATCTCGGTCCGGCCATCGTAAATGCCACTGCCAAGCAATGTATAATCTTGGTTTCGACGAAACTCATTTAGATCCAGACCGTTTGAGATTTCAGTAGCAAATAAAACCAACGGTGATGCTGCCGGTATGCCCGGGAAAACCCGCGCGCGGACCTGCGCTTTACCTTCATGCATAAGTTCGGCTTTGCGATCGCGCACCCGGTCCATATTCGGATGTCCAACGACATGGATGGCCTTGGCAGACATGCCAAGATCAATAAAAACATCACGTGCTAAATGATCGCTGACCAGCAACGAGTTGGGGATATGGGCGAGAGAGTTTTCGGTCCGTCCGCGAAAGCGATGCTGTGCGTTTGCAGGCCCATCAACAAACCCAACAGTATGAATGTCGAGCGCTCTGGCTTGATCAATCACTGAGAACGCAATTGCATCAGGGTTTTCTGATGTGCCGATTAATACGGCGCCTAGCTTATTTTTTTGAAGCATAATGGAAAAATCATCGGGCGCTGCTGAAACCTCGAGGCCGATGCTTGGTGCATAAGTTAAAGCAGCACCATTCGCAAAAAGATCAAAGGTGATATCTTGTTTGGCCAAAGATTCCCGTAATCCCACCATGCCATTGGCAGCACCGGGGTCTTCTATAACAGCAAGGACACGCCTCATTTGGCACCCATTTTGACATCAAGTCTTTCACCGTCTTGGTTCGCAGAAAGCTTGATGTGCTCAATGATTGTTTCTGTTCTAAGCGCGCTTTGTCCCGTACTCAGCAACGCTGCTTTGCCGTTGATTGCCGCAGACAGGTTTTCATAAAGGTTGGGCAGCGCTGAAGTGACAGTGCTTGATAAAAGTGTGCCAGCATCGCTTGCGATCTCAAATGCATCATTAAGGCCACGGTTAGGGGCGGTGTCGAAGTGTCTGATATCCAATGTTTCCTGCATAAATGACAATCGCCCTTGGGTTCCCCAAAGGTCCAATGACACTTCTCGGTATTTGGTGAAGTCAACAGGATGTGCGCTGACGCAGGTGCCGTCATCAAATCTCAATGCGAATGAGACATGCACGTCGTCGGTGATCGGACTTTGGTGAACAGATTTAGCATCACCAAGCGCTTGAACCCAGATCGGCTCTCCTAACAACATGCGGATCATGTCGACGAGGTGTGAGCCATTGTTCGCGAGCCCGTTACCATACAACGCATGTCCAGCCTGAAAGGCACCTATGCGGTTCTTGAGATCACCAGTTGCCAAGGCCTGCAACGTTGCGTCGCCGCGTCGCCAGTAATTGACCTGTACCGGGAAATCCCGCGCATCACAGGTTTTAATCAAATGTCGCCCATCATCGCCGCCCAAGGGCTTCTCAACGACGACACCTTTAATAGATGGAAATGTTGCCAGTGCGTCAGTGCGTTTGCCTGGGGGGGTCGCAAAGACAATGACATCCGGGTCGAGCGCCGCAGCAGCCTGCACCGTCTCAAAGGCCTCAGTCTCCCAGTCAGACACTGCAATTGCGCGCGCGTGCGGATCAGGATCAACAATGCCAATGAGTTGGAAGTTTGGATTTTGCTCGAGCGCTTGTATGTGGGTAGCGACCGGAAACCATTTAGCCATTCGGTCATCCGCAGCGAGGCCGTGCGCAATGCCGCCGAATCCGATCAATAATGTTTTGAGAGGGGCGGTCATGTTGCTGCCTCAAGTGCTTGCGCATGCAATTCTTGAAGTTTTGGCGACCCATCAAAGACCGCGAGCAGATTATCAAGATTGAATGTGGGACCGTATTTGACGTCACATGCTGCGGCCAAATGACCTAGGAAATGGGCGTCGCTAGGTGTGTCGAGGACGAGGCGAAGCGATGGTCGTTGCCAAGGCTCAAGGACGGCCAAATCGTGGACACGCCAAGTGTCCGATTGATAGAGCGGCCATGACACATGTTCGCGTGCTTCAGGCTCGTGATGTTTCTCATCGAAATATTTAAGCGCTTTGAGGCTGAAGATTTCGACGTCCTGACCATCGGGTAAAGTTCGAAGGCGTGCCGTTGTCACCAGATCAACGTCACGGCGGTTCCATTCTTCGATTGCGTCATCGACTATCCGTGGATCAAGAAAAGGTGTGTCGCCACAAAGTTCAACGACAACGTCTGAACGCATGTTCTCCTGCGCACCCAGAACGCGCGCCATGACGTCATTCTCGCTGCCGCGGTAACATTGAACGCCGTGGCTGTTGGCCCAATTAGCAATCGGATCATCGCCAAATTGATCACTGGTCGCAATGATCAAGCCATCAAGCCGTTCGGATTTCATCATGCGTGTAACGAGATGTTCCAGAACCGGTATGCCACCCAAAAGCATCATCATCTTGCCGGGCAACCGTGACGAGCCCATGCGCGCTTCGATGCTGGCGATGACCCGTGTCATGCAGGACTTTTCGATATCTGAGCGTTTAACTGATCGCGTCCGGCATGCACTTTATGGATCGCATTGATCAAGTTATCGATATCATTATCGTCCAGATCATAGGCGCAAGGTTCAAACACAAAGGCGTGGTGTTCGTGCATGGCCTCAGTGACAGGGCAAACAACATCTTCATAAGAACGATCTGTTAGTGTAAAAGGCCAGCCGTCCCGACCAATCGCAATCCGTTGGGTGAACATCGGCAATCGATAGAGCGGTGCGACATATCCAATGCCATGGGGAAACCCCTCTGCATTGAGAGCGTTGCTGAAAAGTGCGCGACTCATGCCGAGTTCGGCTTCGTCGATATGCATCATCCAAACGTAATAGTTGTGTCGGCAACCGTCCCGGACAGCGGGGGCGGTCAATCCGCTTAAGCCTTGAATGCCGTCGGTTAGGCAATCAGCGATGCTTTCGCGATTAGATACATGTTTCTCGATCTCGGGAAGTTGCACACGGCCAACAGCCGCACTCATTTCAGTCATGCGTAAGTTCATGCCGACCATGTTGGTAATCGAGCCGCCATCCAACATGTCGGTGCAATTCTCGCCATGATTTCGGATCAGCTTGAGGCGTATTGCGAGATCATCATCGTTGGTGACACACATGCCACCTTCACCGGTATGAATATGCTTATGAAAATTAAGGCTATAAATCCCGATGTGTCCGATGGTGCCAGCAAAGCGACCATGTTCCGTCCCATGAGGGGATTGCGCATTATCTTCAATCAGAAAAATACCGTGCTGATCCGCAATGCTCCGCAGCTCTGATAATCGGGCTGGATGGCCAAATAAGTTCACAGCCAGTATTGCTTTTGTTTTTGGCGTGATGGCGTTACGAACTGTATCAGGATCGATGCAATAGGTCTCGGGTTCAATATCTGCAAAAACAGGAATGCCACCATACATAAGCGGTGCCGCAGCTGTTGCTGACATTGTCCAAGGGGGCACGATGACTTCGTCACCGGGGCTTAATCCAATAGCCCCCATCGCCGCCATGAGGCCGCTTGAGGCTGAGTTCACACTGATCGTATGTTTAACACCAAAGGTTTCAGACCACGCGTCTTCGAAGCCTCGAACTTCTGGGCCACCGCCAAATTCAGGGCCAGGGCTGCCATAAAACCCAGAGAGGCACCCTGATTGCACAACACGCAGCACAGCATCTTCTTCGGCCTTACCCATGGATGGATATGGCTTAAAAGCATCCTTTATGGCGGGCTTTCCACCTAGTAAGGCCAAGCTGTCGTGTGGGCTCATGATGCGTCCTTTAAGGGTCGGTCCGTATATCGCCTTGCTGCGGCCAAGATCGCACTGAGGTTCGCATCATCAGGTATTTGTGCGGCCAGCCAGTTTTGAAAAACGAAATTGTCTTTGATATCCAACGCGAGGTCCACATCAGTAGAGGGCGTAGTTGCGGTATGATTGTTAATCTTGAACTGATCTGCATGGCGATAGAAATACGTTGTGATGTGCTCTCGATTTGCAGCGCTTAATGCTTGTTGATCAAGCATATCCAGAGTTTCTGCATTGATAACTTCAACGCTCATGCCTGGGGGGAACGACCGAGGATAAACATTCGTTGTAAGGTCGCACGGCGATTTTCTATGCATGGATACCATGGTGTCGACGAGGTCGGGATCGATGAACGGGCTATCACCTGAGATGCGAACAATCGCATCGGCTTTGGTTGCTACCGCTGCAGTTTTCGCACGATCCATAACATCAAAAGTGTCACCCCGAATGAGTTGTACATCTGATGTAATGGCGAACTCAGCGATGGGGTCATCAATCGAGCGTGTGGTGGTACAGACAATGATGCCATCAATCTCGTTAGACATCTTAAGACGCGCCAGAACGCGGCCAAGGACAGGTGTGCCATCAAGATCAAGCAAGGCTTTACCGGGTAATCGTGTTGAATCCATGCGGGAGAAGACCAGGGCAGGAATATGTAGTTTTTTCATGCCGTGCGCCTCATCACCAATCCGCGTAATGCGCTTGAGTTTCATTATGCCAGCGCTCGAAGAACTGAATGATTTCGGCAGAGTTATCCGTTGGCATTGGAAGGTCATCAATGTTTTCGACGCGCTTACCAATCAAGACAAGGTAATCACTATCAATGAACCTGTTATGTGCTGTGACTTTAAAACCGGCTTGATGCATTAAGCTCGTAAGCGCGTTGGCGCTGAAATGATAAGGATGCACATCGACATTTGATCCCAGGTAATATTGGAGCGGCTTTTTAAATGGCATCAGAATACGGTTGCCAGTCGCGATAACCAGATGACCGCCGGGCTTAACAATGTCATGCGTTGCCGCCAGAACCCCTGAGGCGGACTGACAGTTTTCAAGTGTCCAGATCAGAGATGCTATATCAAACTGCTCGCCATTTGATTGCGCGCTATAGTCTTCCATGGTGCCTGCGAAGTTTTTAATCTGTAGACTATTCAGGATCGCGCAATTTTCCTTAGATGGTTCTATTGCAAATGTATCCATGTCAAAGCGAGGCACACGAAGCATTTCCAGGAATTGGCCTTCGCCAGCACCGATCTCGCAGATACTTTTCCCTTTGATGTCTAAATGCTCAGCTAGAAATTCGACGACAAATGTCTGGCGGGCAACGACAGCAGGGATACGTGCAGTGTATGTTTTGTCGCTGATACGCGCGTCATTTGCCCGGTAAATTTCTTCAGCCCACATGCGTTGAAGGGCTTCAGGTGTGCGGCGATAAGCCGCTTGTACAAAACCACAGGCATTACACACATGAAGCGGACGCCCGTCCATATAATGGGGCGCCGCCGGTATTTCAGCTAAATCCTGGCTCGTACAAAGGTCGCATGGATAGAGGGCAAAAGTGTCGGTATTCATCACACCCTTCAATCAGATATCCTTTGCATGCCAATGCATGCAGATTGATGTTGAAACTGGTTTGAAGCCGAGACCACGATACAACTTGTCAGCCGCTTTGTTGATTGACTGACTGCCGACACGTGTTTCCTTGTTCGGCTCAAACATGGCTTCGATCATTGCGTGTGCGACACCTTTGCGGCGCCATTCCTCAGACGTGCAGATCAGGTCAATTACCCTTGTGGTTCCATCATATAGGATTTGATTGCAGCCAATGACGGTTCCGTCTTTAGCCCGAGCGATGATCATCTTCTGACCACGTTTGCTTGCAAAAAAGTTCATAACCCATCGGCGCTTCACATCAGCGGCAAGTTCAGGCGGGATGGACGGGTCTTGATGAAATCTTGAGTTGGTCATTGCATTTGCGGCGAGATCGCCCACGACTTTGGATAATGCGGTATCTCCTGCAGCTTTTTTAGCGCTGAGAGAAATGATATCGAATTCATCCGACGATGACTTAGCGGCTTTTTCTTTCGATGCAGGGCGTTCGTATGTGACTTCTTCGGAGATCGTTTCGAAGCCCATTTTCTTAAATTGAGCAATCGAAGGGTCTTTTTTCCCCTCTACTTTTAGCCATACAAACGACGGAAATGGCATTGCCATCAGATCCGAACGAACAAGCTCGACATTATAGGGGCCTTGGGTCATCCAGCATGGATAACCGAACACATTCGTCAGGAATTCGTCTGAGCGCGCGGTCGCAAGATCGATGCTTTTGAGCTTTGAAGTCATTCTCATAAGTATATTCTTTTCCGTCTGTTCATGGCGTAACGGTGCATTATGCCTGGTTTTAGTTAACGAACTCTATTCAGGTGGGTGGCTTAGCGCCCAAGCATTCTCCTGATCTTCCCATATTTCTAAATCTCGGTGCTTGTCGACAATTTCTGTGAACGAAGCTTCGTTCAGCCCTAGATATTCAAGATGGTCGTCATGATAGGTCTTTGGGAACTCAGAGTCATACTTTTGTACAAGCGCTAAGCCCTCATCCCGGGTCATCTGTCCATTCTGGATCATTCTGCAAGCATCACGGACGCAACGGCCAAAGCCAAATTTAACAAATTGCATGTAGTAATACAAATTATCGATTTTATCGTCCAAGCTATCGAAATCTGTGAACGTACCGTCGGTTCGACCGTTCTTTGCCGTGCGGAAGTCGATTTTATCTTTGATGAAGTTCCAGTTGTCGAGCATCGACCAGCGGAAAAAGTACCCGAAATACAAAGCTTTCACGCCAATTTGTTCGACTTCATCTAAATCTGGATAGGTATAAGGGGCAATATCGTGCTCTTCGATCTCGTCATCCATCCAGTTTAAAGGGTCGTCGCCGATCTGGTGTTCGAGAACTTCGGTAAAATCACGTGTTTTCATGTGATCATCAGACAATACACGGCCGCCATACTCGCTTTCGCCATGCTCAGCATAGAAAATGAGTGGAATTTTATATTTTGCCGCAACTTGCACAGGCACAGCGTTGACACCGGCGTTCCAGTGAATCTTTGGGTCGCCGCGTTCTGTAAAGAACCGCTTGGATAATCGTCTGGAGACTTTTTGGTTGGGCCGAACCATCAGATGGTCAAAGCCCAGTTTGATCATTTCTTCACGGTTATGCTGGGCGACGGGGTCGGGCATCAACGGCGAAAATGTGACGAGCAGGGGATTGAGCCCAAACTCGAATTTGATACGGTAAGCGATGGCCGAGGAGTCCTTGCCGCCTGACCATGGCACGACGCAATCATAGGGGCCGTCATGATTCCTGAACGGTTCAACCATTTCCAGGAATTCGGCACGCCGCGCATCCCAATCGATGGTATTCTTACGTTCTGCGGTATGACATGCGTTACAGATACCGGCATCATCAAATTCGATGCGAGGCCGGGTATTTGGCATCAGGCATGTTTTGCAAAATTTTATCACGTCGTCTCCATTGCTTTCATGACTGACTATACCCGAACAGGGTGTCCTTTACTGGCGAGAAACTTTTTCACGCTGGATATACTTTGTTCCGTAAAATGATAAATATTCTGCGTACAAGCCGCAGAAACACCGGGAATCTCAAAAGCACTTACCATATGTTTCCAGTTGCCGCACCCTCCCAATACTTGAACAGGCAAACTTACCGCATCAGCAACAGCTGCACATAGCTCCAAATCGTAACCTTGAAGGGCACCATCGCGTTCAATTGAGGTAATGAGGATTTCACCAGCGCCCAGCTTTTCACCTTCAATGGCCCAGCTGACAGCATCGCGTCCGGTTGTTTGGCTGCCAGAATGGGACATGACGTCAAACCGGTCGCCGTCCCGCTTTGCATCGATGGAAAGCACAACGCACTGGGCCCCGTAAGTTTCAGCGATTTCTGAGATTAGTTCAGGACGTTCGAGTGCACCTGTATTGATAACGACTTTGTCGCCGCCCGCATCCATGTAGCGCTTCACATCATCGAGTGAGCGGATACCACCCCCGACAGCAATCGGCACGAAACACGATTGAGCAAAATTTGATACGGCATCAAAAAACTTCTGCCGATCGGGTGTGTCGCCTCGTGTGACATCAAACATGACGATTTCGTCAACGGACCATGCATCGACGAAATTCAGTGTGTAGCGATAGTCGGGCGTAAAAAGTTTGGTGCGAAACAACGTCCCGTCATTGAGCGTGAGTACGGTGATGACCCGTTTTCTCAACATCATGCACGCTCCAGGAAGTTTTTGAGGACCGTCAATCCGTGCTGCTGGCTTTTTTCGGGATGAAATTGTGTGCCAAATACGTTGCCGCGCTGCACAGCTGCTGTCATCGGGACGGCGTACGTACAGGTACCCACGGTCGTGTTAGCATCTGTATCGAGGTAGTAACTATGCACAAAATAGAATAGGGCAGGGTCAGGGACATCATCGAATAAAATGCTGTCTCGGGTTTGCTGGAAATCATTCCAACCCACGTGCGGCACGCGAAGCTGCTCAGGGCCCGGTTCGATGCGTTTAACTTGGCCTGGAATCCAGCCAAGCCCCTTATGGTCTCCGTATTCTTCGCTACCTTCGCTAAGGAGTTGAAAGCCTAAGCAGATGCCTAAAATAGGTTTTCGTTGTTTCGTTACAAGATCGTTCAAAGGATCGATCAGGCCACGGGATTTTAAATTCTTGATGCCATCCCCAAATGCGCCAACACCAGGCAAGATTAGCTTATCTGCCCGGCTTAAGTCGTTTGGTTCGCTGCTAATGGTTCCTTGGAAGCCGAGCTTCTCTATCGCGCCTAAAACGGAACGTAGATTACCTAGCCCGTAATCGATAATACCTATCATGAGAACTCAAAACCCAGAGATCTGCGTTTTTCCCGATCACGGAAAGATCGTGTGATCAGCAAATGCTGCAAATTACTTTAGTTTCGCTCCATCGTGTGACGCGTGCGTTCCCACTGATCGACATACCACTCACAATAGCGTTTGTAGCCAACTTCGAGTGGCCATTGTGGTTCGAAGTTCAGATGCTCTTTGGCGCGTTCTGTCGATAATGTACCGCGGATTGGCTTGATCACATCGCGTGGACGCTCTTCAAGGATCGCATTTGGCACAACAGATTTAACGATATTCGCAAGTTCCAGAATGCTTCTGGCATTGCCAAAGGTCAGGTTAAATGTGTTCGATGAATTGGTGCCGCCTGTGGCTGCCATTGAACGCACGATGCCATCGACCAAATCTTCGATGTATGTGAAATCAAGACGCCCGTCGCCTCCACCTTCGAGGAGGAGTGGCTTACCCATAAGGGCATTTTCAATGAATGCCTGGCTGACACGGCGAGAGATGCACCGTTCGCCGTATAGAGCGCTGGGACGGATGATCGAAATGCCAAGGCCATACTGTTCATGGTAGGTGCGGATCAGGCGCTCGCCCATAAACTTGGCGTTCGCATAGATGCCATATGGCTGCGGACGCACATTCTCGTCGACGGTTTCAGTTTTGAAATCGCCATATACCGTGCTTGAACTCATAAACACGACTTCATTGATTTCATTTTTGAACAGCCGCGTGTACTCGAGAACATTCCTCAGAGTGACGAGTTGCAGATCAAAGCAATGGCCAGGAGACTTCTTGGCATCCACGGCACTTGAGATTGCAGCAAGGTGAACAACCTTTGTTGGCTGGAATTCTTTGAGTTTTTCCGCAAGGTCTGTCATCGAGCGCGCATCAGCGTTGTCCATAGTGACGCCTGAGGTGCGCATTTTTTCGAAACGCTGCACTAAAAAGCTATGATTAAGCTCGCGTCGGAAAGGATCGATGTCATCATCACTGACGTTTGCCAGCATGTTGTTTTGCATCAAGTTGTCGATAATCTGAACTTCTGCGCCGACATTACGTAATGCCAACGCCAGATTATGACCAATAAAGCCAGCGCCACCAACAAGCGAAACTCGTTCGCCAGTCATGCGCTGTTTGATCAATTTTGGTGTAAGTTTCTGTACCATTATAAACCTCTCATTCTGAGTGGACCTTTCCGCATTATAGGAAGGAATAATACTTAAGGATAAAAATTAACCTTAAACAAATTTTATAATAACAGAATACAACGGAAAATTCACTCTCCTAATTTACTATATTACATTTCGAATAGTTAACGAGATATGACGGAGGTCATAGCAGCCGTGATATCTGCCATGTCAGTTTCACTGAGATGTGGCCCGACAGGTAGTGCAATCGATTTATCACTAATGATTTCGGCATTTGGGAAGGTGCCATCAATATACCCATATCGTTTTTTATACGCGGTCAGTCGGGCGACCGGATGTGGGTAATAAACGCTGGTTCCAACCCCCAAAGCCTGCAACGCCATGATGATATCATCGCGCTTTGAGGCGAGTTCACCTTCGAAAACGGCAACTAGGCAATAATGGGTGTTTGTGTAGCGAGGATCTAAATCATCGATGACCCGAATATCACCTATTGCTTCAAGTCCTGCTTTGAGCGCGTCAAAATTAGCTTTCCTTGCTTGAAGGATTTTTGGTATCTTCTTGATCTGAACTCGACCCAAGGCGCCCTGCATTTCACTCATACGGTAGTTCATGCCGATATCGCTGACATCATAGATGCCTGGGACTTTTCGTTCCGAATGTGTGCGATCGACACTGAAAGCGCGAAACTTTGCAATACGGGAGATGGTCTCAGGATTGTTCGAGACGATCATGCCGCCTTCACAGGTTGTGATGTGTTTGACCGGATAAAAGGAATAACACCCAACATGTCCAAACAGACCCACATGGGTGCCATCAATTCTTGATCCAACAGCGATGGCACAATCTTCGACGACAGGTTGTCCTACACTATCAGCAAATGTCATGATCGCTGGCATATCACACGGGATGCCGACGTAGTGAACGATCCCGATCCCTTTTGTTTTTGGGGTCACGGCTGCTTTAATCGCATCAACGGTCATATTACCATGGGAGGCTTCGCAATCGACGAAAATGGGTGTTGCACCCGTCAATGCAACAGCGTGGACAGTGGCCGCATGCGTCATGGCTGGAACAATAACTTCATCGCCGGGACCAACACCAAGATCGAGCCAAGCAAGATGCAGTGAAGCCATGCATGAAGACGTAGAGGCCGCGTACCCTCCACCCATCATCTCAACGAAGTCATCTTCGAAGCCTTTGCATTCTGGCCCATGGGTTAGGATATGACCTTCAAGCACCTGCATGACGGCCTCGCGGTCTTCATCTTCAATCCAGGGGCGCCCGAATGGGATATCATATTTTTTTTCAGAAATACTCATGGCATGTACTCGATTTTTTCGGTTGATCTCGAAGCATGTGATTTGTCGGTCGTAATGATAGCGCGGATCAGATCAAACTCGCGTTTTGCGGTGGGTGCAGAATCTTGTTTCGCCACAATAGCATCAATAAAAGCAGGTATGAGTGCGCCCTTCGATGTGGCGAGGGGATTGAGAGCTAGAGGCTTTGCGGTGTCATCCTCGTCGCGTGTGCGATGAATGCGAGGGCCTGCATCATCATAAATGAAAGTCGCTTGGGTGCCAAAAACGCGCAAGACATGATGATGACGATGAATACATGCGAAGTTCGCGGTCAGACGTCCAATGATCCCGGATGGGAATGTGTAGGTTGCTGCCATGAAATCGTTATAGCTGAAGTCCGTATTCTTGCTGGCGATATTATTTCCATGACACTTAACGTAGTTAGGTCGCTCGCCCGTGAGGGTAAGCATGAGATCAAGCAAATGGATGCCCCCGCCCTCAATAACAGAATAATTCGGGACGTCTTTACGCCATCCTTCGGTAATTTTGTGCATACGCCCATATAGATAATCGCCGTCGATGGCATAGATTTCCCCCATGCGTCCGCTAGAAATCTCGTTGCCAAGCCATCGATAAAGCTTGGCATCACGCAGAACGAGGTTTGATGCCAAATGCGGCCTATCCGCTTCATCCCATGTCGCCATGATATCCGAGAGTTCGCTGTCTGTGCGGCACAAGGGTTTTTCGACAAATACATGGCGGTTCGAATTCAGACATGCCAGCACTTGATCCGCATGCATATGATCAAATGATGCAATTGAAATTATGTGTACGTCCGGATCATCCAAGGCGGCATCAAGTGATGTAGCCGTTTTGCCGACACCAACTCTGGACTGCACATCTATTGCTTTGGTTTTATCTTGATCAATGAGCCACCGGATCGTGCATCGTGTATCCTTGGTAAACGCCAGAGCATGTTGCTCTCCGACACCTAATCCAACAACAGCGATGCCAAGTTTCTGATGCTCTTTATGACGTTTCGTCATATTCTATAATCTCCATCTGACCTTAAAGGTCAACGCCCGTAAAATATGCTTCGGCTAAGGGATAGTCTGGGAAGTACTCTTTGCAGAGTTTTGCGTTTGTCTCCTTGTAAGTATTGACAATCTTGCATCGTAGTTCGTCATTCATCAGTGTATAGGGGTCATTAGGATCTTTTGAAATATGAGCTTCAAACCAATCCGCCAATGCGTGCGCTTCATTTTTGCTCAAATGTTGGTTTGCAACTCGCATGACTTCAAAGGTTCTGGGCGCTAAGCTTGGATTTAGAAGTGGTAAGTCCTTAAATGCCAGTCGTGTCGTCACACCGCTTGCCATCAACACAGCATCTAAAAACCCAGTGCGCCCAGAATTGCTATATACCTTTTGTTCAAACGGGACGACGCAAACGTTGTCGCGGCCAAAGAAGTTGCAGAATATTTGTATGTTGTCATACCAATGCCAGTTTTGTAGCGGGAATTCATCGACAAAAGTCTGAAAGTCCCTTGTTTCATAACGTTTGAGGCTTTGATTATAGAGAGATTCAATATATGTGTCCTGTCGACGCACAATGATAATGATCTTAGGCTCGAAACCATCTGCTAGGTAAGCAATCTTCTGACATGTCACATCACAAATATTTTTCTGATCTTTGCCGGAACGCATGCCAAGAAGATTTTCTTGTGTGATAAAGTGTCCATCGAACGCCATGTCATGCATAGGATCGAAGAATTTTTCTTTTATTGGGCGCCAGTTTTCTTCGATGAACGTGTCGTCATGCGCGATCATTCCCGTACCCTGGTAGATTTCCAAATTATAGTTAAGGGCATGTTTTTCAAAGACCTGATGAATGCCAGCATCGTTGAACAGGGCCTGAATAAGCGTTGAGCCGCAGCGACCGCTACCAATATGGAAATTTAATGTCTTCAAAGCAAAACTCCAGAATATCAAATCTATTAAGCTAGATCATAACATACGAATATTGAGTGATGATTAAGAAATCGCTCAAAACAGCTCTGGATGTTGTGCCACCAACTTTATGACGTCCGAGAGCCCAAACAAAGATGATGATGGATAAAGCGCCTCAAATATAGCGCACAATTTCTTATAGTCCTGATCTGTATCCAAGAGGATTTGTAACTCACTGGGGCATTGCTCAGGGATGTCATCTTTCCAAATATTTGTTCTGGAAAAACGTTCCGGGTACTTGTTGAGGAATGTGTGAAGTGCTTCCTGGTCGAAGGTGTCAGTCACTTCCCGGTCAGCCTTTGTTAGAACATGGGTACGAAACGCTTGGCATTCATATCCCAAGGGATACCCGCTTTGGTCACTCAAGTATGCCCAATCCGTCTGCTCATCATGAAAATTTTGGATGAGTTGACGAATAACGATGGGGTCAATGGCGGGGCAATCCCCCCATAAACGAATCACGATTTCGGCGCTGGTTTGTTCTGCCGCAATTGCGAACCGTCGCAGCAGATTTTCTTCGGGGCCTCTCGAAAGGTGAATATTTTTGAGCTTGCCTATGTAATCCGCCAATGGTCTTTGTGCCTCACCTTCGGGGATCGTCACACAGATTTTATCGATTTCAGAAATACTTTGAACGCGTGCGATAATATGAGTAATGACAGGTACGTTGCAAAGGGGAAGGAGCATCTTGCCGGGCAAGCGTGTTGACGTGTGACGTGCTTGAATGACGGCAACTGTCGTCATAGAAGCTGTCCCTTAAAGCGGTTCATGCTGGGCCTCGAGAAATAACTTCGAAGAAATAAAACTGAAAAGGAACTTTGAGAAGCTGTTGCTCTGCATATCTTTGTTTAGAAAATTTTCAATAGCGCTACGTTTGACGACATCAAAGATGGGGCTATCGCTGAGCAAAATGTCACGTGTTTCAGGGTCGTTTTTATCGACCAACGAATTGATCGAGGCGTTGAAGCCGCGTTTGCGTGTATCTAGTCGGACGCTGTCGGGCACAATACCTTCGCCCACATCGCGGAGGATTTTCTTGGCAAGTCCGCCACCAATTAGATGTTCTGTTGGGACTGAGTATATATATTCGACGAGTGCTCTATCCAGGAATGGAGAGCGGTTCTCAACAGAATATAGCATTGAGTTTTTATCATCTTCATGCAGAAGGATAGGCACGGCTTCAGTCAAAAGCTCATTCGCCATACGATTGCGCAATAATTCTGGCGAATACGTTTCTTCGGTCCATGCCTCTTCAAAGGGTTCCGTCAGGAATGAAGAAAACAGGTCGCGGTCCAACGTGATGTGATCGCGTTGATTGAAATTTTTGACAAAACAAAGTGGGTCCTGAAGACCAGGGTTTTGGACATGCGCACCCATCCCACTTTTCCATTCATGAACCAACGTGTCGAAATCAACGCTTGGTCTGTCATGCATGGCAGCCAACCACATCGAATAGTGGTCATAATACCCTGTGAAGATTTCATCAGCGGCAGTGCCAGAAATGGCAATCTTGTAACCTTCACCCGCAATCGCTTCGGACAAAAATGCGTGCATGTAATAGCTGATAGTGACAACGGGGGCGTCATGATAGCCGACCAGACGTCGCATCCGATCAAAGAAGCCTTCCGTCGATGTATGTACCGTGTGATGGCGACAGTTTAAGGCCGCAACCATGGTATCGATGTTTTCATGCTCGTTATATCTTTCATCACTGTCGATGATGGAGAAGCAATGAATATTCTGCCCCATTTCCCTCGCTGCGATTGCCGCGAGGGTTGCTGAATCAATACCGCCACTTAGGCAAAATGCGAGGGGCACATCGGCGCGCATCCTCAATTCGACGGCCTTGGTCAATAACTCTTTGGCATGTGCGGTCGCATCTTCTGCCGATACCTGTGTGATACCTGTTCGAAGTTTCCAATAAGGCGTGGGCTCAAGCTTTGACGGTGCATTGAGCAACGCAATGCCCGCGGCAGGGAATTCCTGGATGTCATTGAAATATGTCTGACCCACTTTGCCGAGAGACTTGTATCCATTCACAAGATATCGACGCAGGTGATTAACATTTACGGAAGGACGCTCACCAACCATTGCAGACAGTATTTTAATCTCAGATGCAAAATAGAGGGTGCCGTCTTTCAGCCATGTATACAGCGGTTTCTCGCCGAACCGGTCCCGGCTTAGGATGAGCGTACCTTTTTTTTGATCTAGTAACGCAAACGCCCACATACCCTCAAGGTGATCGATAAAATTCAGACCCCATTGCTGATAACTGGCAAGCAACACTTCGGTATCTGAATTTGTCTCAAACCGATGGCCGAGAGCGCTTAGCTCACAACGAAGCTCAATAAAATTATAAATCTCACCATTGTAGGTGAGACAAAGACCATCCCGCTCATAAGGTTGGTTGGAACGGGGGTCGAGGTCGATGATCGCGAGGCGCGTATGTAAAAATGTGACAGTGTTTTTATTCAGCGTATATTGATTGCATCCCTGTGCGTCGGGGCCGCGTTGCTTCATGCTGGCAAGTGCTTTTGACACGCCTTGTTGCGTCAGTGGTGATGGGCCAAATGCACCTGCGATACCACACATGCCGGAACTCTATTCCAATATTTCGGGCGTGAAAGCATCGCCTTGTGACAAGGCGGATTTAAGGCGCTTGCCTAAAATGTCTCGTTCCTCACCCGGTGCCATGCCGCCAGCGGGTCGGGTCCAGTTCAGGTCTTTTTCTGTCACCGTAGTGCCAGCGCTTAAATTTTCAGCCGCTACGATGGAACGCCGAACAGCTGATGCTATATCGACTTCGCAGTCCGAAAGTTCAATGGCGCCACTTCCCATCAACTCACTGGCCATGCGAATTTCACGAACCAATTGGTTCATGGTGGCGGGGTCAGCAGACAATTGATGGTCGCGGAAATCCGAATGGTCATTGGCAATGGTGAAATGCTTTTCAATAATTTTAGCGCCAACGCCAACTGCAAGACGCGCGGCTTCAATGCCGATGGTGTGATCTGAGTAACCAATGGTTTGTGCGGGAAACTCAGCTTTAAGCGATGCAATCGCGCCGATGTTGGCGTTATTCGCTGTCGTCGGGTAATTGCTCACACAATGCAGTAACCCTAGTTGCTCAAGAGGAATACCCCCACGCCATACCGTTTCTACACATTGGACAGCAAGCCGAACATCGTCCTCATCGGCTAGGCCTGTTGAGATGATCAAGGGCTTGCCCGTGCGCGCAGCAGCATCAATCAAGGCATAGAATGTATTGTCGCTTGAAGCGATTTTCAGACCATCTGCAATCGTGCCCAAGAATGCCGCACTCTCGAGATCGAAGGGCGTTGATAAGAATTTGATACCGGCACCGTGAGCTTGTTTTGCCAACGCCCCAAACTGATCATAACTGAGTTGAAACTTTTTTAATGTCGAAAACCGTGGCTCGTCGCTTCGGTTCACAAGCAACTCGGGGATGATGGTTTGGAATTTCACAGCATCAACGCCTGCTTCTGCAGCCAGTCCCACCATATCCTGAGCTAGGGTGAAATCGCCCTCATGATTATTGCCAACCTCAGCGATGATAAAAACGTCGTCGCCATATAATGAAGAATTTGCCTGCACGGTATGACCTCTTAAAGTGATGTTTCAGGAACAGTTTAATCGTGTGTGAGGTTAATTGGCAAAATATGAGGATCATATTAATCTTTGCCAAAAAATCTTGGGAATATATTTACTAATCTCATCTACGATTCCGTTTTGATTTTTGGCTCAGCGGCTATATTTAAAGCTTTAGTAAGCAAGGACGTACAATGGCTTATATCGACCAGACTCCAACATCTAACATGATGAAAGATAGTCGGGAAACGATCTGGAAGATTGTTGAAGAGCTTTTTCCAAAATATCGTGCACTGTGTGGGCCAGATTTTTTATCATCACTTGAGCATCTTCAGAAGTATCTGGATTTTAAAATCAATGAATTTCCAACGGGCAGTGAAGTTGGTGACTGGGTTATCCCGCCAGAGTTCTCGGTAAATGAGGCTTGGGTTGAAGGTCCGGATGGTAACCGTGTCATCGATTTTACTGATCACCCATATCATGTGCACATTTATAGTGGTTCATTCGAAGGCAAACTTTCGCTGGAAGAATTATTGGAACGGGTGTCGACGCATCCTGATTTGCCTGATGCGATCCCGTTACGCCAATCATATTACAAATATGACTGGGGGCTATGTGCCTCACAAACGCAAGTAAAAGAGTGGAAGCCTGGCAACTACAAAGTACATATCGATACGAACTTGAACGATGGCGCATTACGCGTTGGTGAAGTGTATCTTCCGGGGAAAACTGACAAGGAGATCATGGTTTGTACGTATCTTTGCCATCCCTATGGCGCTAACGATAATTTGAGTGGTGTTTCCGTTGCGACAGAACTTTTTCGCCGATTAAACGAGGTGAAGGATCGTTATTATTCTTATCGCCTTTGTATTTGGCCTGAGACTATTGGTGCGCTGACGTGGATCGACAAGAACAAATACAATCTGGATAAAATTGTAGGTGGTTATGAAATCGCGATCTGTGGTGATAATGCGCCGATCCGCTATGTCAAAAGTTATTACGGTGATGCGCTTGTTGATCGAGCGTTTGAGCATGCGCTCCGCAATAGTGGCCTGCCTTATGATATTTTAGAGTATGACGGTGTTTGCAACGGAAGCGATCAAGCACACTTCAATGCTATTGGACTGCGGGTACCATTTGGGCACCCAGTCCGGGGGGGACATATTACACCGGAAATCCCCGGTAAAAAGCAGATAGGGTATGCAGAGTATCATAGTTCAGCCGATGATTTGAGCGCAATCAATGCTGAGAATCTGTCGCAAATGCTGGAAATCAGCTGGGATGCAATGCAAGCAATCGAGCGTGCGCGGACCTACAAGGCGACGTTTACAGGAACTCCGTTTATGTCCAAGCACGGTGTTTATCCGTATCAGCATGGTTTGGGTACGGGCACAACGGCGACTAAATCGACGTTTGGCGGTCTTGCGTTCTATCAGTTAATGATTGATGCCGATGGTGAGAAAGATCTGCTGGCTATTGCCGATGGGTCGGCACTTCCTATTGAAGCATATGATGATGCCGTACAAAGTTTCCTTAGTGCCGGGCTTATTGAAGAAATTGATAATAATATAAAGTAAGGCCATTCTTGCGCCTCTTTATTTTTCAAATTTGCTGATATATTTGGTTGCGTATTAAAAAGTTTTCTTTGAAAGGGATATTGCGATTACCCATTCGCCGCAAGAAACTATCTCTGATCTTTGTGCCTCCTTATCGAACGCTTGGCATATAGCAGGCGTTGAAAAAGGAGAAACGTTACTTGTTCATTCATCGTCCGTTAGGTTGATGTACATTTGTAAGTCAAAGAATCGTTTATTTCGTCCTGAAGACGTCATTAACTCATTTCTTTCAGCATTAGGACCAGACGGCACATTGCTAATACCGCTATTTAATTTTTCTGTGATCAACGGGGGGGTGTTCGATATCCTAAATACACCATCGGCAATGGGGGCAATCACTGAAGCAGCGAGAAAGTATCCAGCAGCACTTAGGACTGAGCATCCTTTTCTTTCATTTGCGGTTATTGGTCGTCATGCTGAGAGATTTGCAGCGTTGCGAGATTATACCGGGATCGGTCCAAAATCGCCTTTTGCCTTGTTACATCAGATGAATGGTCGCGTTGGAGCACTTGATTTAGATGATAACAAATGTATGTCGTTTTATCATCATGTGGAACAAGCGTTGAACGTTCCATACAGGTTCATAAAAGATGTTGATGTTGCTTATACAGATGAAAGTGGGACTTTATCAGCCCGCTCGTTCGGCTATTACGCGAGGGATTGGGATAATAATATTATTACCGATGTCACGCTTGCAGGTGAAAAACTTTGGCACCTCGGTCTGTATAAAGGCGAGCGGCCTGGAATTGGACATGGGTTCAGAACTGTTCTATCCGATGATATTTATAACTTTACTGAAGATGCAATTCGTTCAGGTCAGGCCGAAGGATTATTCTATACCATTGATAAAGGCGGCGTGTAGTAATTTGTGATGTCTCTGGATTAGCTGGAAGACGTGAATTTAACTATTTTAAACGACAATAAATTATGATCGGAGAGTAAATGACTAAGGGTATTGATTTTGTCTACGCGGCAATCGACACGGTGAACGAACTATCAGATGTTTCACAAAAAATTTCAAAAGCACCGGAAACACAATTGTTGGGAGACACAACAACCGTCGATTCATTGGTTTTGGTCAACCTTGTCGTAGCTATAGAAGAAGCGATAATTGATCAAACAGGTCAAATTGTTACTTTGATTACTGAAGATAGTATGATTCAGGAAAATAGTCCTTTTAACACTGTTCAGGCCCTTGCCGATCACGTCGACCAAAGATTAGCGCAGCAAAACTCTTAAGTTTCAGGTGAAAAAGGAACGTTGAGGTCATGGGACGCCAGATAATCATTACTGGAACAAGTCGCGGCATTGGACGAATTGTCGCAGAATTGTTTCTGCAAAATGGTGTTGCCGTATATGGTATCAGCAGAAGCCCAAGCGATCTGACGCACGCGCAATACACGCACGGATGTCTCGATATCACGGATGAAAAGGATGTCATTAAATATTTTGCATCTTTACGTAAAGACGGTGTTGCGATTGACGGGTTAATTAATAATGCGGGTATCTCCAATAGCATGACTGGCTTATTGACGACCGTTGATGCCTTTAAATCTATCTTAGATACGAACTTGGTCGGCGCTTTTCTTATGACCCGTGAAGCCATCAAGCTCATGAAAAAAACAGGTCAAGGGCGAATTATTCAATTGTCATCGATCAATGTGCCGCTCGCGAGTAAAGGCAGTCTTGCCTATTCAGCATCCAAGGCTGCCCTTGAGAGCCTCAATGCAGTTTTTGCAAACGAAATTCTCGATGAAGATATTACCCTCAACACACTCGGTTTATCGCTGGTAGAAGGTGACGGTATGGTTACTGGATTATCGGAAATGGCGTTGGCAGAAAAATATAAATTTCTTTCTAAACCCAATGAGATATCCGTCGACGAAATTTATCACGCATTGCAGTTTTTTATGGATGACGCCGCAGGAAATATTACTAATCAGGTCATCTTTTTCGGAGGTGTTCGGTGACCCAAAGTATCATGCAGATAACTAACGGGCCGATGAAACAGAATTGTTATATCGTTAGTAAAGATGGATATGCATTGATTATTGATCCTGGTAGCGAAGATGAGCGAATTATTACTGAAATTGAGAATAACAAATTGCAGCCTATTGCGATTTTAAACACTCACGCGCATTTTGATCACATTGGCGCAGTTGAAATCATTCGAAAGCGTTACAATATCCCATTTTTTTTAAGTGATGCTGATCTTCCACTTATGCGTCGGGCCAATCTTTACCGATTAATATTTAATGGAAAGACAAACGTTACAGTTCCGACTGAGGTTTGTTCTGTTATTGATTTGAGAATCGCGAATCTGGACCCTTTTGAGGTTCAGGTTATAGACACGCCTGGCCATACAGAGGGTGGCATGTCGTTTGTTATTGGAGACGCACTATTTACGGGTGACACATTAATGGGGAATGGTCCTGGGCGTAGCGACCTGCCAGGTGGTAACAAAGATGACCTCGCGCGCTCACTTGATGAGTATCACGCTTTATCACAGAATTTGACTGTTTATGCTGGACACGGTCGCCCTCTATCCCTGACAGATGCGCTGCGTATAGGGTCCGAGGAGACATCATGAAAATTTCCGCGATGAGTACGGCCTTCCCGAAAACTTTACTGACGAATTCGGTTTTGGCAGAGCAGTATCCAGATTGGGATATGCCGAGGTTGGTTGAACGTACGGGGGTTCATGCGAGATACGTTGCTGATGATACTGAAACTGCCCTAGATTTAGCAGAATCCGCAGCTCAAAACCTCATTGAAGAACAAAATTTTTCGATATCGAAACTTGATGCGTTGATCGTGTGTACAGAGACGCCAGATTATATTGTGCCTGGTAATGCGAGTGTTTTGCAGCATCGCCTTGGTGTGCGCACAGATGCATTCTGTCTTGATATCAATATGGGTTGTTCTGCGTTTCCATATCTCTTGCAGATTGCTGATGGTTTATTGCGCGGTGGGATCGCCAAGACTGTTATGATTCTAACGGCTGATACGTATACCCGGTTTATACATCCTGAAGACCGCTCAACTCGCACCCTGTTTGGTGATGGCGCTGCGGCAACATTGCTTGTTGATAATCCAAAAGCTGAGCGCTTTTTGTCGGTTTTTGGCAGTAGAGGTGATTTATTTGCCCGGTTCTTTGTTAAACGAGGGGGAACAAGGTTTATGAAGAATGACGAAACAGATGAGCTACCAGATATTGAAAATTTTATCCAAATGGATGGCTTAAAAATACTATCTTTTTTTAGCGACGTTGTCCCGAAAGCCGTCAAAGCGTCATTGCAAAAGAATAAATTGGATATCCAAAAAATTGATGCGTTCGTGTTCCATCAAGCGAGCGCTGTTGCATTGGATACTGTACAGAGGTTAATAGGTATTCCGGATTCGAAAATGGTGCGTGCGTTTTCTCATGTTGGCAATCTGGTTTCCGCTTCAGTGCCGGTGGCTTTGGATAGTGCTATTCGTGACGGTAGGGTCAAATCGGGTGATCTGGTTTTATTATGCGGTTTTGGTGTGGGCCTTTCATGGGGCGTTACGGTGATTAAAATATAATGGCCATTGATGTCGTCGATGCATTGCGGGCGCGCTTTGCGGAAGCAGGGGAGGCGCCGGCACTCGCGTACCGCGGTGAAGTGAAAAGTTTCAATTGGCTGTCTTCTGAAATTGAAGAAGCGACGACTTGGCTAACTGAGAATGGTATTAAGCAAGGTCAGACTGTCCTTCTTACTTCTGATTATACACCTAAGACTGTGGCGATACTTTTTGGTTTAATCTGGCTGAGAACGATCATCGTGCCATTACTTCCAACAACAAAAAACACATTGATCAATGTATTACCTCTCGTTGATGCTTCATACGAAGTGACAGTTGATGCATCGGGAGAAGCTGTAATCCATTCATGGCCAGGATCGGTTAAGCAGAGTGACTTGATAGATGAGCTTCGTTCAATTGAGGTGGCAGGTCTTATATTGTTTACCTCAGGCTCTACGGGGCTTCCTAAAGGTGTTGTCCATAATTTTTCATTGCTACTTGAGAAATTCCTTACGAGCAGGCCAGCATTAGTAACGATCAATTTTCTGATGTTTGATCACTGGGGCGGTCTCAACACGCTGTTACATGGCTTATCTAATAAATCACATGTTGTGTTGCCGGAAAACCGAAGGCCGGATTACATCTGCGGTTTGATAGAAGACTATGGCGTAGAGCTTTTGCCTGCGACCCCGACATTTTTAAATATATTGCTGTTGAGCAAAATATGGCTCAAGCGGAATTTTGCTTCATTGCAAATAATTAGTTATGGCGCTGAACCCATGCCTGAGAGCACCCTTAAGCAACTCGGCATTGCTTTCCCAGAAGTGGAACTCCGTCAAACCTATGGGCTCATTGAACTTGGTGTATTACGGGCCAAATCTCGCGATGATGGATCTTTGTGGGTGAAGCTTGGTGGCAAAGGATTTGATATTAGAGTTGTCGACGACGAACTGCAGATAAAATCACCATCAGCAATGCTTGGTTACCTGAACGCGCCGTCCCCTTTTACTGAAGACGGGTACTTTATGACGAGAGACAAAGTCGAAGTCGATGGTGAGTATTTCAGGATACTTGGGCGTGAATCGGATCTTATTAACATTGGTGGCGATAAGGTTTATCCTACTGAAGTTGAAAGTTTTTTGTTGACGTTAAAAAATGTAAAAGACGTTGTGGTTTACGGTGAGAGGCATTCTTTAATGGGCAATATTGTTTGCGCTGACATTGTTTTGGTGGAGTTCGAACCTGCAGCAAGCGCACGAATGCGGATAAAAAAATTATGTCAGGATAAAATTGACCGATTTAAGATTCCAGTAAAAATACATTTTAAGGAAATTGAACTTACGTCAGGCCGTATGAAAAAAATACGGTTAAAACGTGACTAAGTTAGAAAAATAAACGGCAATTAATCTGCTGCATCCATTTCCTCGGAGGCTGCAACGCCTGCTGTGGCAAAGTTTTCTTTGTCTCGTCTGGAAAGGCAGATATGACATACTTTATTCAAACGGCCGGTCAACAATTGATCCCGAATTTCAGACATTTTATCACCATCCCAAATTTCTTTAAGTGATTGTTTCGTCGCATCGCCAATAACGAGGGCCTTGCCAAAAAATGTGCAACAAGGTGTCACGTCACCGTTTGACCAGACATGCAAGCTATTGAAAGGATACGCGCAATATGTGCTCTCGGGTGGGGGCAGGTCTCCAGCGCGGAATGCGTCTTCGCCCATACCTCTAAGGTCATCAACATCATCAAAATCGACCATTTCCTGGAAATCAATGTAGTCGACACGGTCCCGCCATTTTTCCAAAAATGCTTTTTGTTCCATGATGTTGTCTTCTTGAACGCAGAAGCAAAGCCGGATCACGGGAAGTTTGGAGTTGGCGTCTTTCTTAGCTTGAATGAGTGTTTCCAGATTGGCTTCAACCCTTAAAAGCTCGTCCTTGCCACGTATTTTCTTAAATGTTTCAGGTGTCGCTGCATCCAGTGACACTTCGATACGCGCGACGCGTTGTTCAACCAGGAAATTACATAACTGTTTGTTGAGTAAGACGCCGTTCGTACCAAGAAACACGTCCATGACACCCGAGTCACGAATGCTTTTAATAGCGTCTTGAGCGCCCTTATAGATAAGGGCTTCAGAGCCCATCCCGACGACTGCTGCAGGCAGGCCGTATTTGGCGCATTCTTGCATCATAGTTTCGATGTCACTAACTGATAAAGTGGCTTTCTTGTCGCTATGGTTGATCGTGTAGCACATCTGGCAACTGAGATTGCAGCGGTTCACAAATTCAATAGATAGCGTTAAGGGAAAAGGTGGAATAAAGCCATTCGTGTCATAATTCAGGCTTTTTCGGTAATTGACCCGGTAGTCACTAAAGCGGTCGCCAAACTCATCGGTCAGGACCTGCTCAACGTCTGTATATTTAACAGACTGAATATGTTCGACTTTAACTCTATCACTCATCGTTCTGATCCTTGTTTGGTCCCGCTTCTGGAGACACATGCCATTAATAAGCTGGCCGTCAATTGATACATTTTTTGTTTGAAAAACAGAAATGTAACTATATTTTGTATGTGTCTTAAATCCGTTTCTGTCAAATTTTTAGAATATAACAAGAATTGAAAATGTAAAAAATTTAAATATTCTTTGACTCTTAAAATCAGTTAGTATATTTTTAGAACTATGGGTGAAATAATTTTTTCCCAGTGTAACAAGATAAAATATCTTGTTTAATTATATAGAACTCTAGAAAGGAGTTATATCATGAGTGAAGTTACACTCTCGGCTGCCGTTCGAGGTAGCCTTCTTTCATTACAGAATACAACTAATCTTGTTGAGCGTACTCAAGGCCGCTTATCCACAGGCCTTTCCGTAGCTTCAGCTATTGATGATCCAGTTTTGTTCTTCCAAGCTAAATCACTTAGCGATCGCGCATACGATTTTAATGAAAAGAAAGATGGTATTGATCAAGGAGTAAGTACTGTTAGCGCCGCTGTTAATGGTCTTGAAGGTATCGAGGAAATTGTTCGCCAGCTTAAAGGTATTGCTAATTCTATGAAATCAGCAACAGGCACACAATTTACAGACTTGATAACTCAGTATGCAACTGTTCGCACTCAGATTGGCGAGCTAGCAAACGACACCGCGTATCAGGGAGTTAGCCTGATTGACAATACGAGCCAATCACTCTCAGTTTCGTTCTCGGATCAAACATCAGCGACTTTAACAATTTCTTCAACCATGTCTGCTGAGACCGGTTTGGGTCTTGATATTGTTTCTTTGGCTGGTGATACAGCATTCACATATGATGAACGAACTGCAGCTAGTCTTGGTAGTGACACCTCAAATCTTATCACGGTGACTTATCAGGGTACAGGCGGACTTGCTGTCAATGATACAACTGGTATTACTGTTGCTTACGGCACCACGTCTCTTACTGTATTCGCAAAAAATGATAGTACAACAACGGGTGACCTTGCAACGCTAACAAATGGTCAAATTCTAACAATTGATGGTCTCTCTGCTGCTGGTACTGGTCTTGGTACAACTGATTTTGTCCATGTATCTGCTACTGCAGCCTTCACCACTGATGCTGATTATTTTCAGAACAACTTTGTTGCAGAGGGTGATACTTCAACCATTGATCCAATTATCACTGAGTTGGATGCTGCTTTGGTAACGCTTCGCTCGCAAACACAAACACTGGGTTCGAATGTTGCGTTACTTCAAACTCGCCTCGACTTCACTGAAGATTACGTTAATACACTTGATGCTGGTGCGTCTAAATTAACCTTGGCTGACTTGAACGAGGAAGGTGCTAACTTGTTGGCTCTTCAAACTCGTCAACAGTTAGGCATATCAGCTCTTGCCTTTGCGGGCCAGGCTGAACAGGGTATTCTAGGCTTATTCCGTTAATTTTAAAAAACTCTAAAAATTTGCTGGTTTAATCTGGCAATTTAAGAAAAGAATATACGACCGTCACTGCAAAGTGACGGTCGTTTTTTTAAGCTATTAAAGAAAACTTTGAATTAGGTACGCTAGTTTTTATTTGGAGAGGTCACCTGAGTTCAAAAAATAGTATTAATGAGTTGCTGAAACTTGCTGAAGCAGCATTCGCGCAGGGTGCATATGATGATGCGGCGGATTGGTATCAGAAAATCTATGAAGAGATACCGGATAATAAGAACATTTGTTCTAAAATCGGTATAAGCCTTGCCCAGCATGGTAAATTTGAGGAAGCACTAAAATTTCTTATTGATGCATTGAAGGACCATCCTAACGACAAGATACTTTTGAACTTTATGGGACTATCATTAAGTCAAACTGGGGATTTCATAAATGCTGAAAAATATTTTCGAAAATTAATCCGATTTGGTGGAGGTGACGACTTTACGCTAAGCAATCTGGCTGCCGTACTCAATGAACTAGGTAGATTTGATGAGGCAGAGCGGATTTATAAGACATCTCTACGGCGTCGACCCGACAATCTTGTATCACAATATAACCTTGGCTTACTAAAGTTACTTAAAGGTAATTTTATGCAAGGTTGGCAGGGATTTGAACTTCGAAACGCTGCAAAAGGTATCGCAGATTTTAACATGCCAAATGTCAAGCGTTGGCAGGGTGAGTGTGTCGATGGATGCAGAATTTTCTTGTATTCAGAACAAGGTTTAGGGGACACAATTCAATTTGCGAGATATGCGGCAGAATTAGCATCATTTGGGGCAGAAGTTATTATCCAATGTGATGATGCACTTGCAGATTTAATGTTGACTATTGATGGTGTGGTCCAAGCAGGATTACCAAATAATTTTATAAAGGATATAGATTATTATACGTCTTTGCTAAGCTTGCCGAAAGTATTTCAAACAAAATCTGAAAGTATTCCTGGTAGATGCCCATATATTTCTGTTCCAGCCGAGCTTCCCAAGATGGCAGTCTTAGATAAAAAATCTGAGTTAATTAAACATAGAATTGGTTTGGTTTGGGCAGGCAATGCAAAACATAAGTCAGACCGAACACGATCAATAGATCTAAAATTCTTTACGCCACTCCTCGCGCGAAAAGACATTAAATTCTACAGTCTACAAGCAGGTGAGAGCACTGCTGAGATTGATCTTTTGGAAAAAGCCTTACGCCCTTCTAAAATTTTTCCAAACAAAAGACCACTTACTGAAGTTGGCTCCGCTATGCAGCACCTTGACCTTGTAATATCAGTAGATACGTCCTTGGCACACTTAGCTGGGGCTTTGTCAATACCTGTATGGACATTGATAAGTTTCTATCCCGACTGGCGATGGATGCTTAATCGATCAGATAGCCCATGGTATCCATCGATGCGATTATTCCGGCAACCAAATATAGGAAATTGGCAAGCCGTTATAGATGACGTTGATAAAGCACTAGATACGTTTGTTTCCTAAAAAATAGTTATACGTCAAGGCGAGGGAGAAGCTAATCTTAAAACGAGGTCTGATGTGGTCTCGCGCATCACTTCTAATGACAGTAACAATTCCTCACGCAGAATTTCTTCGAATTCATCCTGTTTTTTAAGAGATTTGACACGATGTGCATAATATAATCCAGCAATCAATATCATCTGCATAGAGCCACGGAAGATAGTTATCACACCTGCTTTTAGAGCTGATGTTGGTTTAAAAAACAAATCATTGAAGTCAATCATATGTGAATCTTCATGTAAAAAATCAGCATACTCAACGATTGCCTTCATCTCATTTATATATTCATCAATTGTGTCTTGAATTTTATCTGTTTGCCAGTGCGATTCAAATTTGTCGCGGCTCATTATTGGGCAATGTGACATAACATCAGCAACCAATTCGGCTTTTTTGCCTTGTTTCAATTTAAGAAGCTGAATTTTATTTGAAAATTTTGGCAGTGTGCCTTTGATGTATGCGCCATCTGTACAATTGTTATAAGTGCGACCTTCCCGGTTGGCACTAATCGCATTTTCAATTGCTGTCTTAACTTCAAATAGTCCGTTACTTGTATGTGTATTGCCGCCAAAATTAGCAGGGATTGGAATGCAAAAATCGTTACTTGGAAGTTTTGCATTTGGGCTGAAGTGATATGAATTCTTAGCGTGATGTTGTTCTGCATCACGCGTCCCCATGTCGCAACCAAACATAAAAAATTCTCGAAATCCCAAGTCTTGTGCAAACCCCAAACTGGAATTAACCACAGATGGATCGTGAAATGGAATAGTGTTTTTCCAATCATTTGAAAAAATAGCATAAGGGCTTAGAGCAGGGCGGAAGTGATATATGATGTTCTTAAAATAATTGACGATTTCACATTCAACGGTAGTTGATGTCACAAGGCAAATATTAGAAATATCATGCAATTCTGAAACATGTTGCATAATTGGCAGAATGCCCTCGTTTTCAACTTCAATTTGAAAGTCGGGGATCACACCTGCATTTAACAATGGACCTAGTGCTGAGCCACTTGAGAATACTATGGCGTTGTCTGCATGCTTCTTTATGTAAGGTAAATCTTGATCAAGCGATGGTCCACATCCAACAATAAAGCATGGTGTTGTGATTAACCTAGACTGTCTCTGCTCATAAATATGTGCCGTGCCTCTAGATAGGTTCTCATGTGTATTTTCTATCATCTTAACTTCATCGGCCATAAAACCAAGACCTGCTAAGCATAAATTACCTTTTTGTCTTATCTGTTCATAAGTCGCATTAAATAAAGCATGATTGTAATGAAGGTAAACAAGCATTCCATCAACGGATGGAGCATTGATGGTGCGAATAGAAAAAATAAGTTTTTGAAAGACTTCAACAGGATCATTAGTGATTAGAAATTTAACAGACCCGCGCTTGTCTTTTTGCTGTTCAAATAATTGTGCCCAATCGTAAATCTCAAGAGAGTGGTAAAGGTTTTCAATGTTAGGATCTACAAATATTATCGTATTGCATTTTGAAAACTCAACAATCCGATCGATATGCATTCCAAGCCCGATGCCTAAAATAGTTACAAAAAAACTTTCGATTGTATCTTTGTTTTTACTGAAAGTAATGTCTGCATCTTTAATTGATTTCGTAAGAATACTTTCTAAAAATATTTTGTTAACTGTATCAAACTTAGCAGGTTGTGGGGGTGCTAGGCCGAGGCGATACGGATTGGATTTTTGTTTAATTAATTGCTTTTTAATAAAATCATCGTGATCGCCGTTATAAAATTTCTGCCCTTCAAATTCGATATCGGGCTGACCATTTTTATCAAATACTATTTTCGATGCTGGTATATGTGAAGCAAGACGATTAGCTAGTTGCAAATAATGGCTCTTGAACGCATCCATATTACGCGCTCTGAGTTCATCACGATGTTTTTGGGATGGAGGTGATTTTTTTTTCATTTTTTTCTTCATAGTATTGGATTTGGATAGCAGTTGAGATTACGAATTAATTATCCCATAAACCATTATCATTAAAATTAATATCACATTGACGCTAAGATTTTAATTCAGATTACAAATAAGGAATTAATAGCTTTTTTTGTGAATATTTGCTATGAATAATTAGGTAGAATACCTTAATTCGGAGTTAAAGTAATGAATGTTCCATCCGTAGCCTCATCACTTGCGTCTATTGCTCAAGCAACATCACGCGTAGGCTTCGAAGTTCAATTCAATAATCTTCAAAACACCTTGATGAAGCGTTTTAATAATCAAGTTGATGTTATTACTAGTAGAAACCCTTCGAGTGTTCACAAAGTTGTGAAGCTTCAGAAAGAGTCCTCCGAGCTTGTTCAATCGTTACCTATTCTCGAAGCTTATCGTGAGGCTAATCGAAATAATTACGGTCAGCTAGAAGCACTGCAAGAGGAACTAACAGATTTACGAGCAACTATAAGTGATGATAATAATGTGACTGCCAGTGAAATTACGAACTTTACTACAAAACGGGATTCAGTGGCACAACGATTAAATAATCTTTATATACTAGTGCATCCAAATTTTAATGATGGTCAGGTCATTCTCAAATTAAAAGAATCACTTGCTGAGTTGGAATCACTAACACCTATTGTTGGGACCTTGAGTGGAAACAATGCTGATATTTCAGCGTTCTTAACTGAAATTGATAATAAAGTTGCGTCCTCAATATTGACTACGTCGAATACTATTTCGTCGGTTTTGTTTATGGAAACTAATGTACAATCTCGGTTTACGAACTTAGACACCGAATTATTAGAATTAACCTATGAAGAACAAGAGCTTCGGAATAGTGAGATTGACAGTCTAAAAGTTGATTTAGGTAATACATTGCGCGCGATCTCATTATCTTTTGAAATCAGCGGAGACCTTGCAACGGCTATCAATAACAGTCTGACCAAGCAAAAACCTCCTTCAGGTTCTGTCCTTAATTTTTTTACATGATTGAATTCAAAAACAAAATATCATTTCTGAATATGGCAGTATTGTTCAATTTTAAATTTAAAAATTTCTTGTAAATAAAAGCGTATACTTCGTGACTTCTCATCAAAACATTCAAGCATTACATCGTGCCGTTGGACTCGAAAATGACGGGTTTTTTTTCGAAGCTGAGCGTCTTTACATACAATTAGCACGCCAATCTAGTGGGGGCGAAACAGCACACTATCAATATGCAAAATTTCTTCTGCGCAAAGGTGAGTATCAGAAGGCGTGGCCGCATTTTATGCGGCGTCTAGAAATGCCTGTTTACCGTGAACGCACTGCGGCATTTCTTAAAGCACCTTATTGGGATGGGCGAATTAACCAAATTGATGAGATGCGTACAATTCTTGTTTATGCTGATCAGGGCATAGGTGATGCGTTGATGTGTGCACGCTTCCTATCGGAACTAAATGCGAGGTTCCAACGTGTCGTCTTCCTTGTTTTTAAAGGCTATCGCTCATTATTTGCATCTCTTACCCACGAAGTTACAATTTTGGAATACGGTGAAGTGTTGCCTGAATTTGACGTTCACGCAGATTTATTTAGTATTCCGGCTTTACTCAACAAGACATTGAAGAATATTACGGATCCGGTATGTCTGAAGATAAATTCTCGTGACCGAGAGCCTTGGATTAGAAGATTGTCTAATAATAGATTAAATGTTGGTTTGGCATGGCAAGGAAATCCTCTCCACTCTCGTGATCAAGAGCGTTCAGCTCAATTGATGGATTTTAATCCGATAATGCAGAGAAAATGTAATTTTTACAGTCTTCAGGTTGGCGAAGCCGAAACTCAAATATCTGAGATACCTTCGCCAATAAACATCACTGTGTTTAATGAAATTTCGGAAAGTATAAACGCTATTGAGGATAAAATGCTAAAAACGGCAGCTTTGATAAGTTGTTTAGATTTAGTCATAACTGTTGACACATCAATAGCACATCTCGCAGGAGCTTTAGGTGTACCGGCCTGGATTTTGATAAGCAAAATACCTGATTGGCGCTGGATGATGGATACAGATGTGAGCCCCTGGTATCCGGCATCACGTTTATACCGAGCTCAAGAACGATATAACTGGTATCATCCAATTGATAGTATGTGTCTAGATCTTGATCAAAAAATCAGAGATTAATTCATGTATTCTTGAATTGCACTCACTAGATGTTTTGTCTGAATTTTCCATGATAATTTACGCATAAACGCGACACCTGCTCTGCCCCGTAGCCTTGCACTTTTACGGTCCTCATAAATACTTTCAAGATGAGCAACAATCTCATCAATATCCGACTCTCCCCATAAACCTGTCATCTCAATTTCAGGAGGGGAATGTTTTTGCTGATAAAGCGGGTAGCAGTTATCTTCACTTATAATGTCGAGGTGTCCTGTATTAGCGGATAAAATACATGGAATACCACATGCCATTGCTTCCATAGCAACTAAATTAGTACCTCCTTCACATCTGTTTGGGAAAACAGCAACGTTTGCTTCGTTCATAATTGATGGAATGCAAGAATTTGAAATTGCGCCAACGTCTATATGTGCTCCATCTGGTATACCGGCTTCGCTTACCCATAATTTGAAATTTAATGTACCATCGGCGTTAATTTTTGGTTCATGGCTGAAATGAGGGGATTTAGACATATTTTTCGCGGTCTGAGCCCATGCATTATGCCAATTTGTGATTAAAATAGTGTCAGTATGGCGTTCATGAAATTGTTTGAATGCCGCGAGGACAATGTCCTGACCTTTGCGTAGTTCTAGCTTGCCACCAGAGAAAACAACAAATTTATCTTCAAACATTCCGGCTTTTGGCCGGGGTTGAAACCTCTCAAGATCTACGCCTTGAGATACGAATGATGCATTGGCTAATCCCATATCTATCATGAGATTTCTATTCCAGCTCGATCCTGCAATTATTTTATCATATCGCTTTGCGCGCGCGAGAGCTTGATTATCCATCTTTGGATTTTCAAAAAAGACAAATCCAATATTTGTATGTCCTAGAACCTGATCGCTGATCGGTGAGTGCATGAAAGAATTACCAAGACTGTGTAACATAACGACTTCATTTAAAGTTGCTTGTTTACCAGACCTTTTGATCTGGTCCATAATTGAAGCTTGTTCTGAAAAAAAAGGGCCGAACATTTTTTCTTGTTTAGAGTTAGATGTGGAAATATATGGTTTAGATAAGATGAGGGGTGGTACGGGTCCGTTAAGTATAAGCTCTTTGGCAATATTGAGGCCAAAAATACCCCATCCATGTAGATCTGTTAATTGCCAAGTAATTCCAATTCGGCGTGTTAACATATTAGAGATTTCCTGAATGAAAAAAACCGATGTAAATAAGAAACTTAGATAAAAGCATTATATTCAACCATGTCAGATAACGAAAAACAATTGGCACATAAGCGAATAGATGTCGAACGACACATCAAGGCTGGTATAGCTTTACATGAGCAAGGTAAGTTTGATGCTGCGCGCAATTCCTATCGCACTGCGCTGAGAATCGACCGTGACGATCCAGACACTTTGCATCTCTTGGGCGTTGTTGAAAACCATCTTGGCAATAGCAAAAAAGCCAAAATTATGATCGATAAATCTCTTTATATTCGCCCAGAATTCGCTCCTGGATTTGAGAGCCTGGCAAAGGTGTATATTGCTCAAGAAAAATATACTGATGCTATCGAAGCAGGACAGCGGGCTCTATCGCTCAACTCAAATTTGTTGTCAGCTCTTATGCCGATTGCAGAAGCTCAATTTGCGCTAGGGAACCCTAAAGATGCTATGGAAACCTATAAGCTTAGAGATGCTGCAAAGCCTAATGATCCTATAACTTTGAATAATATTAGCGTTTGTTTGATTGAGCTTGGCTACTTGGAAGAGGCTTGCAAACTACGATACCGTGCTCTTGAATTGGAGCCAGATAATTATGATCGTGCATATAATCTAGCGTTTTCTCTCAACATGTCAGGTAAGTTTGAAGAAGCTTTGTCAATCATAGAGCTGACACTAGAGAAAGAGCCAGAAAATGTCCCGGCACTGATCACCTCGGGTGAATCATTACAAGCATTAGGGCGTATTGGGGAGGCAATCATTGCATTGAAAAAGGCGGTCTTGTTGGCGCCTGATCATCCTGAAGCACATTTTAATTATGGTCTGGCATTGTTGACAAAGGGTGAGCTTGCAAGAGGTTGGGAGGAGTATGAGTGGCGAAAAGAAATGTGTGCATTTAAAAATGTTGTGAAACCTCTTAATGTGCCTATCTGGAAGGGTGAGAAAATTACAGGGAAGTCGCTTCTTATTTATCCAGAACAAGGAATGGGTGATAGTATAAACTTTATACGTTATGCAACAATTGCGAATGAGTGGGGCGCAACAGTTTTTTGTTATTGTCGTCCTGACTTGTCTGATCTTTTCCAAATGGTGAGAGGTATAGAGGAAGTAATACCTGTGGGGGCACCTATTCCTGTTACTGACTATCAGGTTTCTATAATGGATTTGCCTAAAATGTTTACGTCGTCTTATGACAATGTGCCGCTCACAGAGGGGTATATCGAACTCCCTGCAAGTGACCTAGAGAGATCTACAGACCTTCAAGTGGGTATTGTATGGCAAGGTAATCCGACATTAAAAAATGATGCCAATCGAAGCGTGCCGTTGTATCTTTTTGATACATTGCTTGATTTAGAGGGTGTGCAATTTCATGCCCTTCAAGTTGGCCCTGGTGAAGAACAGACAGAGTTGCTTGAATGGGAAGCGCGCCTATGTATGCGAAACTCAGAGTTGAAAAATTATGCAAATACTGCAGATGTTATTGCGAAACTTGATCTTGTGATTTCTGTTGATACGTCTGTTGCTCATTTGGCTGGTGCATTGGGAAAGACCACATGGCTATTACTGCCAACTAATGCAGATTGGAGATGGGGACGTGAAGGGAGCAAGACAGCATGGTATTCATCAATGCGTTTATTTCGTCAATCTACATTAGGTAATTGGGATGATGTTTTCGTTGAATTAACTGACGCTTTGATTGATCTTAAAGATTGTTGAAACAACTGCGTGATTGGGCCTCTAGCCCTTAACTGCGTTTAAATTTCTAGTTATACTTCAATCTATTATTATTGGCTTAAAAAGGAAGAAATCCATGCCTTTGAAATTAGACTTTAAAGCAGGCGATAAGATGATCATAAACGGTGCCGTTATTGAAAATATCGGTAACAACTCCAGTTTACTAATACATAATGAAGCTGCGATTTTACGTGAGAAAGAAATTATTTCTGAAGCGGAAACAGCAACACCAGCTTCACGAATATATTTCTCTTTGCAATGTGCATACATGTTCCCAGACAAAAAAGAGCATTATATTTCTGTTTTTCGTGAACTTTTGAATGATTATCTTGAAGCCGCTCCTAGTGGTAAGGAAATTGGAAGCCAAATTCTGGTGCAGATTGACAAGAAACGCATCTATAACGCACTTAAGCTTACACAAAAATTGATTGGCCATGAGATAGAGGTTTTTAAGCGCATGAATGAAGATATTGAAAGCGAATACGAGTTACAAAGCGTCAAAGAAGCTGATTGATATTATTGGGTTTCCGCCTTAAATTTTTTTACAATTAATTCAAAAGTGTTCTCCATGCTTATTACATAGCTTTTTGTATCCAAGAGTTTAGATTCTATGAGTATATTGCGTAATTCAGCACGTGTTTGAGATAAAAAATTGAGGTTTACTGATAGACTTTTGGCTATTTGCACGAAACCATCATCGTCCAATGCAATCCATTCTGATTTACCTGCAGAATTAAGGATGCTGGAACCTATTACAGAATTCCGAGATTGTCCTTTTAGTGTGATTACTGGAACCCCCATCCATAGGGCATGGCATAGGGTAATTGTGTTATTTACAGTGGCACTATCGAGGAAAATATCAATCTGATTAAAATACGAAGGATTGGCGCGATGATCATGATCTGTGTTCCAGACTGACACGCGCTCGTTAACTTCATAAGCTGCAAATATTTCTTGAATACGTTGTTTTACGTCATTTGAGGCATTTTCAATATAACCTAAGTGTAGTTTTGAATTTGGGTGGGCGTGAAGAGTTTTTGCCCATAAGCCTGCTGTATGCGAAGATAAGTGTGCTAACGAGGCGGTGCCGCCAAATGTAATATAATCTCGTGTAATCGCAGGAAGTTCACTAACTTCGCCCATCACGCTTGGTTCGTTGATTGCAAACAGCCCATTTTCGCATTCTGCCAAAGATTGTCCTACCCGCAAATTTTCACGGTCAAAATCCACCGTTACTGCATCGGAAAGCACTACATTCGCACCTGGTGTTCCAATGCCAAATGGATGGCAAAACATATTGATTACAGGTTTCCTCTTGCCGAGAGCTGCAAATAACGCCGGCCGGCCATTTTCTGAAAACCCGCATAAGTCTATGACGAGGTCAGTCCCTTCACGCTCAAGGATCAATTCAACAACATCATTATCTAAATCCACAATACGCCGCCAGTTTGGCGCCGTGCTTTTGAGCACTTCAAAAACAGGCCCACCTGCAGCTGATTGTTGATAAACTGTTAAATCAAATTTTGTTGAATCTATGCGTTCTAGAAGTGGCATTAAAAAATCAGCAACGTCACCGCTGAACAATTGGTTAGAAATGACAGCAATGTGGATTTTATCATTACATTTTATAATTGGTAACGGCGTTTCGTATTCATCTTTTACAAAGCTGTCTGTGACACGTTTTTGCAGTTCATCGAGGAATTCATTATATTTTACTGTAAAAGGGTTGCCAAAGTATAATGAGGCTTCTAGCACCTTTAAGGCTACGTCAATCGAGCTTGGAGCTCTCGACATTGCAGTCTCGCATAGTTTTAAAGCAGCTTCAAAATTAGCAAGTTGGCAATGAGCCATGGCTTGTAGAGCGATAGTCTCAGCGTCATCAGTTACTTTATTCTGATAGGTCTCAAATGCTTGAATAGCATCTGTAGGTTGCCTTAGATGCACGAACGTATGGGCAAGTTTTTTGAGTGCCATGAGATTATCAGGATTCCGGCGTAATTCTTTTTTAAACTCACCAGCTGCTTCGTCAAAATTTTGGAAGTTGAAGCGATATAAACCATTGAGGTAATGTCGCGAAGGTTTTGCATTTTTCAATGCAGCAAAGAAATTTGAAAACTCATATGGTAATAAATCTGGAATGTCAGCATGTGGTTCAAGTGTTGTTGCCAGTTTCGCAAAATAAACGCCTTCATGGAGATTGCCATTAACGGTATGCAAAACCGCAAGGCTATCAACGACCTCTTGGCAGTCTGGTGCAAATTTGTGCGCACTTTCGCATAGCTGAATTGCTCGACCAACATCGTTCTGATGATAACTACAAAGAGCCGTCAGCAAATATAATTCAGCATTATCCGGATAATCTACCATACCTAGTTGTATAAGGTTGATAGCCTCTTCAGTATTCTGATCTCGAATTTCATCGATGATATCTTGAATAACTTGGAGATAATGTTCGTATATAGATTTTTCATTCATCGATTATAAAACTCTATCTCAGCAGTGCGGAACTAGTGGTTGCTCGTCCAAGCTCAGGTGTCAATGTTAATCCGGGGCTGATCTTCAGGCTTGTTTTTTGTATCTTCTGCAGATCCTAGTGCTTGGTCTTCAGGCTGAGTAATGTTCATAAGGCCAGCTGCGATATTGCGATTAATATCGATCAAAGGCACCATGGCATCAGCGGATATTTTCGCCAGTATTTGGACAGTTTTTTTGTCAACAAATTGACAAAGAGTTAGCATGTTAATGCGGATTTCGTCAGGTACGGCAGACGTTTCATCTAAAAGTTCAGCTTGAAATATTGTCCATAAACGCCAGTTCAGACGAAGAGCCCGCTTCATATTTTCTATCGTTGTTTTATCATCTTGGGGACCACTGACAATTGCACTAGCCATACGTTTCGCAGCTTCAAGAAGTGCCCAACCTTCTGTTTCCGCTGGTTGTCCTGCTATTGGAACGCGCTCATAACTTTTTAATTTATTTTCTTGTGAACTCATCTCATATTCATCCATGGCTAATATTCTCCAAATACTCTAATATTATCAATTATATAAAACAGTGTAAACTTCTTGAAATTGGATAGCTCTCAGATGGTTTCTAATAGTTTACAAAAAATTAACTAAGCTTAGTTGGCGGATCCTTGAGAATGTCTGATATGATGCTTCTAGGGCTCGAGAATCATCGAGGAGCCGAGTAATTGCTTCCAGCGGATCTGAGTTTTCAATATCTGCTACAGCACTATCAATAAATCCGATAAAATCCTTGTGAAGATCATTTTGATCATTCAATAGAGCTTGATTGAAACCGTTGTTCTGCTGAAGTTGTTGGATGTTACTTGTCAATTCGGTCCCGAATGGAGGGGTCCCACTAACAGTTAATTCCAGTGATGATTCTAGGAGATATTGGGCTTGGGCAATGCGTTCTGGATTTTCGTCTAAACCACCGTCTGATCCGAATTCACCTTGCAGAATAATTTTCATTGCCCGAATAGCCTTTTCGAATGCCGGATCAATGCCGGTTAAACCGGTATCAAAGCTGCGAAGCTCGCTAGTTCTGTGTGACGTAGATGAACTATCACCTGAATAATATGGCGTTGCTGAAATATTTCCTGATGCGGCAAAAGACTGAACTCTTGCACCGTTAACATCGTCTTCATCAGTAATTGTTTCTGTAACTGTTACGCTTGATCCATCACTGCTAACTGTCGCAATAGTAAACGTTCCGTTGTTGGATGTAGTTCCAGTTGTGGTAATACTCATTCCAACTTGAAGCGCAGAAAATGCACCCGGAATAGCAGTTCCGCTAAGGTCCTCCATAACAATACTCTTTGTGGACCCGGTAAAGGCAAGTTGGGTACCTGCATTATAGCTGAAGCTGTTGGAGCCTGAGAAATTAGTATTAAGGTCAGTTTCGTTCGTGACACCCTCGTCCACGGTTATGGTTGAGCCATCCGCAGAGATTGCGTTAATCGTAAATGTTATGTTGTTTGAAGCCGTATTCGTCAATGTCACAGTGTCGCCGACTGCCAGGCCATTAAAGACATCAGGCACAGCACCAGCCCCGCCAAATTGTTCAACGGCGATGGTATCTGTGCCGGTACCGTTATCAGTAAATACAACTTGTGACCCTGCGAAAGAATCGAAGAACGTATTGCCAGAACCTATACCTTCGTCGGTCAGCTTATTTGAAGCAACGGTGACGGTTGTCCCATCGTTGCTTATCACGGTAAAGTCACCATCGTTCAGTGAAGTACCGGTTACCGTGAAGCGTGCGCCTACGGCTAGATTTGTCAAACCATCAGCAGTTGACGCAACAATAGTATTTGCTGCGCGATCAAAAGTAAGGTCGCCGTAATCTGAAGAATCAATTGAGAGCTCTTCAGTCGGACTTGTGCTGTCACGATATCCTATGTTTGTTAAAAGTGCATTCGCTTCATCAGTCAGCATAGTTGTTTGCACTTCTACTGTCCGACCGTCACTTGAGATGCTAGAGACTGTGTAAGTGCCATCATTAGAAGTAGTGTCAGCAACTGTGATTGTAGCGCCAACAGCAACATTTGCGAAAAGTGCGGATGTTGCTGTAATAGAGCCGTTCCCACCTGTTGCAGCATTTCCGTCAGCATCCTGTGCGAAAGACAAGAAATTAGTAGGATCAACGAATTCCACAGCCTTATTATTTTCATCCTGCGTGTATGAAAACCTCTCTAAATGAGCATCCCTTGTCGTCGGTACTGTGACATTTACACCATCATACAATGCTTGGAAGGTTGAGAGTGTATTGACGCCAAACTCAACAGGCTCGTTAGTGACGCGGCTCCCACTGAATATAAAACGTCCAGCAACATCTGTATTTAAGAAGTTTTGGATGTTGAGAAGGGCCTGTTGGGCTTGAGACTGTACTAGTGTAACTGCTTCTTGGTCGCGTTCATTGCCTGTCTCGTAGTTTGCAAGTATCTGCTTAAAATCCTTAACGGCTGTTTGTAAGCCATCGATGACAGTTTCTTCAATACTCAGACGCACTGATTGCTGGGTGTTATTGTTTATAAACCGATCAAGTTGAGACTTAGTATTCTCCAAGTTTAAAAGGCGCTGAGAGTTAACAGAAATACCTAAATAATCCTGTGATTTTTTTTGACTGGAGACCTGTGTTTCTAAATCAAATAATCTGCCTTGGGTACGAAGCAACTGATTAACTAAAGTTGTGTTCGACGAAAAATTAGAAATACGTGACATTAATCATGTCTCCTTCACAGGACCCGTTCGAGGGCCTCGAACATTTTTTGTATTGTTGAGATGATACGCGCTGACGCTGAAAATGCTTGTTCAAAAACGATCAAATTAGCCATCTCTTCATCAAGGTTAACCCCACGCTCAGATTCAAATTGATGGCTCAACGCCTCACTAAGTGATCTTTGGGCATCTGTGTTGCGTTCATGCTGGCTCGCCAAAGTCGCATTTGTTGCAACGATTGCTGCAGCTCGTTCAACGAAAGAGATACTAACGATTGGTAGTCCTCCAGCTGTGCTGAATGCTGTTGAACCATTAAGTGTTGTCGCCAGACTCTGAGCAACAGTATCATCAGCGATACTCATTAAATATTCACCGGCAACACCGCGTGTGGAATCCCACTGCATTTGAGCTGTCGATATTTTTTGAGGTGTTGTCAAAATATCGTCACGAACTTGTAACGACCCAGATACCCGTACATCGGCGATATCAATGCCACTGTTAGATAAGAAAGTATCGGTTGATGCTTGTGTAATTTGAAAGCTCGATCCGGAGTTATGTGAAAATCTCAGCCTGGAACCGGACCCGTCTGATATAACGGCTGCGGTTATTGTCTGGCTTAATGTAGTATCATTTGAAACTTGTGTGACAATATTAGCTAAAGTGCTACTTGCAGGGATCGTCAATGTGCCAAGTGATCCATTCGCACTTCTGAATGTCAGTGTTTGTGCGGTGCTTGGGGTTGTTGCTCCATTAGAAAGAACATCGGATTCCCATATGTTGTCAGCCTGATTGTCGACAAAGAAATCATTTAACCCAAAAAAATTAGAAAATCCTTGTACAGTTTCATCAACTTCTGAATCTCCATTCGAATCGTAAGCGATTTCTGCGTCAGCTGCCGCAGAACCAGCAGAAGTTGCTGTTTCATCGCGAAATGCTAAATTTAATGTTGTTGTATTCAGCGCAATATCAAAATTTCCATCGGTAATTGTTGCTGTTGCACTTGTTGCACCATTATTTCGAAGCCAACTTTGTAAGTTTGTTGCGACACTGCTGATAGTCCAATCATCACCCGAACCGCGTGCAGATAAACCAGCACTGGTCATAATCGAATTGAGTGTTGTTGTTGCACTTTGATCTCCCGAGGCATCAAATAAAGTGATCGCGACATCATCTGACGAATTTGTTGGATCAAGTTGAAATAGTTGCGTTGTTGGCTCAACGAAGGTACGCGTGCCATTATATTCTTGGGCTCCAGGAAACGAGACGCCACGGTTATGTGCTTGGTTCATTGCATCCCGTAACTTTGCAGAAAGATCATCTAATTGGCTTTGTAAATTTGGGAGCACGGTATCGCGGATATCGATCAAGCCCTTGGCTTGACCATCTCGTATTTCGGTGGTCGCATCATTTGCAGGATTTTCACTGCTGCCAATAAAAAAACCACCTAAATCGCCTTCGGCATGTGTTGTCGTTGGAGTAATTGCCGCAGCAGATGTATGCGTAATAGCTGGTGGAACCGTGTCTACAAGTGTTCGACCGTTTGCTGTGAAGACCACAAGGTCTCCGTCAGATCGGGCAAAATACCGAATATCAATAAGCTCAGCCATTCGCGTAACTTTAAGGTCTCTTTGGTCCCTAAGGTCGGATGTTTCACGGTTCACTGATCCCGACGCTATGATGTCATCGTTAAGCGTGTCGATCTCGTTTACTAGTGTATTTAATTCTGTTGCGACATCACTGAGTTGCTGGTCTGCTTGTAACCGCAAGTCCTGTATGGTGATGGACATTTGTTGTAATTGCTTGGTCAGGTTTTCTGCGCTGCGAACAGTTTCTGTTGCTTCAAGTGCATTGTTTGGAGAGACTGCGAGTGATTCAATAGATTCGCCAAATTCTGCCATTGTATGACTAATTGAGGTGTTGGACTCAGGTGAACCAAATAAATCTTGCAAACGGTTCCAAAATGTTGACTGAGATGTGAGCTCGGTGAGTTCTGATTTTTCGGTACGCGTACTTTTTAAGAGACCTTCGTCAATTTGCCTTGAAATCTGCGAGATATTGACGCCAGAACCGGCACCGACTAGGGAAGAGTTTTCAAACCTGACAACCTTTCGTGAATAGCCCTCGGTGTTCACATTCGAGATATTTCTCGCCGTGACATCAAGAGCCTGTTGGTTCGCGAGCAATCCGCTTTGTGCGGTCCTCAGTGCGAGCGTGATCGTACCCATATCAATCGCCTTTCATGGCGTTAGTGCTGCGTTCTACAACGTTTCATTAAAAGAAAGTGTCATGTTGCCGCTATCATTGCGGGGTTTAACTGTATTACCTTTTGCCGAATAAACGCCTGCTTTTGGTGCAGCTTCAGCAACGGCTTCAGCAACCAAATCTACTACACGGCGGCTTACTGAAATCGCGATCTCAAGCATTTGCGCATTCTTCGCCATCAACGTGTCAGCCTTGTTTGCAAGATCAACCAAAACCTGTCGCTCCTCGTCTGAAGCGTTGTCGAGGAGTTCAGGATTTTCCTCTAGCCCCATAATGCGCGCCTGATACACCCGGGCTATTGTCTCTTTTTCATCGAGAATTATGCTCAACTCACTATGACGGCGTTCTGTCAGAATCTCGTTCTCTCGTTCGAGTACGGCGATCAAGCGTGTTGTCACGTTAACCAGGTCTGCCATTCTTTTTGAAACGTCCATTATTTTCCCTCTTGCATCTTGATCATTTCACGCATGATGGAGTCGGCCAGACCAATACCACCGGATCTTGAAAGTGCTTTGCCGTATTCGTCCACCTGCATATCGCGGTAAATTTTTTCACCAGCGCCACCACCAAAAGGTGCGGAGGCTTCGATGTTTTGAAACATTGGGCGCAGCATTTCTGATAGAAATACAGACTCGAAATCTTCTGCAGTTTCCCGCATGCGTTTCATATCGACGCCGTTAAGGTTAGGTAGGTTCGGTTCCTGCGAAAGGCGTGCTGCGCTCAGTTGTGCTGCTGCTGGGGATGAGTCCAAGACGTTCATTACATCACCTCTATTTCAGCTTGAAGTGCGCCGGCAGTTTTAATCGCCTGCAGTATTGTGATCATGTCGCGGGGGCCAATCCCAAGAGAGTTCAAGCCATTAACAAGCTCTTGCAAGGAGACGCCAGGCTGTAACACTGTGAGGCGTTTGTCTTCGCCTTCATCAACTTCAATGTTTGTTCGAGCAACGGTGGATGTCTCGCCAACTTCGGCAAAGGGGCCGGGCTGAGATACTTGCTCAGTTTCAGTGATCCGGATCGTAAGTGAACCCTGAGCGATAGCGACAGTGGAGATGCGAACGTTCTCGCCCATGACGATGGTGCCGGATTGTTCGTCAATGACGACCCTTGCAAGCTGATCTGGCTCAACGCGAAGCTGCTCGATATCTGTGAGTAAGTTAACGACGTTATCTGTATAGCTGTCAGGCACCTTAAGGTGCACCGTTGATGGATCGCTCGGCACGGCTGCGGCTGTGCCCAGGAATGCGTTTACGGCCTGGGAAACGCGGCGGGCTGTTGTGAAGTCTGGGTTGCGAAGCGTCAACTTAACGCTATCCATTCCGGCGAGGTCAAAATCGACTTCGCGTTCAACGATAGCACCATTTGCGATACGGCCAGATGTCGGGACACCTTTTGAAATTGCCTCAGCGTCGCCCTGTGCTTGAAAGCCACCCACAGCTAACTGGCCTTGGGCAACAGCATATACTTCGCCATCTGCACCAAGCAGTGGTGTAACCAGCAATGTGCCGCCGAGAAGACTGGAAGAATCACCAAGTGCACTCACGGTGACGTCGATCCGTGAGCCTTGACGTGAGAATGGCGGTAGGTTTGCTGTGAGCATGACGGCGGCAACGTTATCAGAGTTGAGGCCTGCATCTGTAGGCTTTACGCCCAAACGATTGAGCATTGCTTGTAAGCTCTGTTTTGTGAAATGCCCATCAGCGAGCGTATCACCCGTGCCGTTCAAGCCTACAACAAGGCCATAACCGACCAATTGGTTGTCTCGAACGCCTTCAAAATCAATGATGTCTTTTAATCGCGATGCGGCATCGACAGCGACAGTGCTCATGACCAAAACCGATAGGGCAACAATGCTGCGCGCGATCGTCGTTATGATCAGGATTTTGAATTTATTCTGCGTTGTCGTCATCTTAAAATTCCCGTTTCCGTCATTTCCCGCACATGCGGTTTCTGGTTTGCTCGTATCTATGCGATTTTCATGCCAAGAATTCAGTTGATTAAAGGTACTAATATCAGTGGATTAAAGGTAAATGTGATTACAGGAATGGGACTGTTTTTGCCGTTTTCAAGAGGTCTGGGTAAGATTTGCCGGGCAGAAAAAGAGGCTTCAAATGAAATGCATTAGTAGTGTGCTGGGGGGTATATAAATTCCTGAAATGAACGGTCAGATGTACAATTGTGGCTAAATCTCTGTCTGCCTAAGCTTTAAGATCTCGCGCAACAATGGTCATTTCATCAATGGTTTTGAAGCTTGTTGCACTCATGTTGTAGGCGGCTTGGGTCTTGACCATGAGGGTAAATTCAGCCGTGATATCAACGTTTGATAGTTCAATCGCACCTGAAATAAAGCTAGCCCTGTCAGATTCATCGGTAAAGAAAACTGTCGCAGAACCTGAGGCAGCTGTTTCTTTAAAAACCATGCCATTTGCAGTCTCAAGACCATTTGGATTAATAAAATCATAGAGTGGAACTTTGTAAATCGCACGCTGCGTTCCATCGCTAAAAGAACCAAGAACCTGTCCATTATTGTCAAAACTTACGTTGTTAAGATTTGCTTGAGCTAGTCCATTCTGTGATGACCGGAAGACAGTAAAGTCCCCGTTGAATTGCGACATGGCGCTTGGATCAAGAGTGAAGGTCGATGTTTCACCATCAGACCAGGTCGCGGTGAAGTCCATTGACGTTGGCGTTGTTAATTCACCCGAGCTTGAAAATGTTAATGGATTTGTTAGTGCTGCAGCTGACGTGCCGGTTACTGCTAAGGTACCTGTAGATTCACCAACGACATTTTCTTCTAGTACAAGTGTTGATCCGTTATTAATCACATTTGAGATAGTAAAGGTCGAGTTGTTACCCGCGTTAGCAGCGCCTGCGAAGGTAATCTGATCGCCTGCAATGTAACTCAAGAAGGCGCCGTTTTCGGCCGAGCCTGAAGCCGTATTGGATAACTGGACTGTTTTCGACGCGGCATCAAAGACGAATTGTGTATCAGTGGCAACAACCCCGTCAATTGTAGTGCTTGTTGTTGCTGTTGTGCCTGGGCCCAATGTCGACGACGTGAGGTTGTCCGCACGCACATTAATGCGCCACTGATTTTCCGTTTGTGTCGGTGAGAAATCGAATGAAATGTTACGTTCAGCAAAGTTTGTATCATATGTGCGTAATGTGAATGTTTCAGCAGTTGACCCAAATTCGTTGTTTGCAGGTAAGTTGATTTCAAGTGCTGCGGTCGTTGTTGTTTGGCCAGTATCTGTAAAGGCATACTGATCAACGCGCATTGGTGCTGCGGCACTGGATGAAAAACTACCGTCTGATTCTGCGGCAGAACCCAAAAGAAAATAGCCATTTTTATCGACAAGGTACCCGTTGGCGACGCTAATTGTTGCGCCATCATCTGATGTGACCGAACTCGTTTGTCCATCTACTGTGTTAACATTGAACGAGCCATCTCGCGTAAAATAAACCTCAGTTGTTCCAGAAATTTCTGGCTGTACGGCGAAGAATCCGTCGCCTGTAATAGCAAGATCAAGAGGACCTTGAGTAGGTGTTATCAGACCTTGGACATCATTCGTCGAACGAGCATACGGCTTTACGCCACCAAGGTCGCTTTGCTGAAAACTCGTATCACTAAGCAGTGTTTCAAATTCGGTATCTGTCCTCTTAAAACCACCTGTGTTAACGTTAGCAATATTAACGCCAATAGTACTCAAACGATGAGCTTGTGACTGCATACCTAGTGTTGCAGGTTGGAAAAGTCCGTATCCGCTCATGGACCGATCCCCTTATTCTTGTTGCGCACATCCACGATAGACGCGCGTGTTCTCTGGCATAACTTTAGCAAAATTGATGCCAACTATCTGAAAAGATTAACTACCTGTTTTTAAATGATTTTATTTTTAAGGTGTTGCTGGGGGTCGGCAGGATTGCCTATTAACGCACACACAGCGGCAATCTTTACCGGGCTTCAAGGATTGTAGTACTGGCAAACACATGGGCTTGATGGGCGTTCACGCTAACACTTACCTTATCGCCAGGGGAAGGTAAGAACAATCCAGGAACGCGTGTCTCAATGACTTGGCCAGTTGATAACTTAAAGGCTACATGTGATAATCGCCCAAGTGGACGGGCGTAAACTACCGCTAATACGACGGAGGTGTTACCTAAATTATCGCCCGGCATTGCGTGTGGTTTTTCATCGGCATTGGCGAGGCGAAACCCTTCCGGACGCACGAGAACATCAACCTGAGTACCATTTTTTTGCCCATCAGCATCAAATACACCAACGGGCGTTTTGACTTTGCCGCTGTGCACAGTGCTTTGAATTTTATTCACTGGACCAAAGAACTCAGCAACAAATGCATTCTTTGGTGATGAGTATAACTCAACAGGCGTCCCATCTTGAACAACACGTCCTTCATTCATGACCAAAATACGATCTGCCATGAACATCGCTTCTTCTGGGTCGTGTGTGACCATTAAGGTCGCGACCCCTGTTTGTTTCACCAAGCGTAGTGTTTCTGTACGGATCTGCGCACGCCTGGTGACATCAAGGCCAGAAAAGGGCTCATCCAATAAAAGAATGCGTGGGTCAGGGGCAAGTGCACGAACCAAAGCAACGCGCTGCTGTTGGCCGCCTGATAATGTATGTGGATACGCATCTGCATAACCAACCAGTCCCATCGATGTGAGGGCATGATCTAACCATTCAGCGCGTCGAGTTTTGTTCTTTGCATCAATACCGAAAGTGATGTTGTCTCGAACATTCAGATGCGGAAAGAGGGCGAAGTCCTGAAACATGAGGCCTGCGCCACGTTGCTCAGGGGGCATTTGATTTGAATTTGTGCCATCCGCCACAAGGACGTCGTTGATTTTAATTTGGCCTTTCTGCAGAGGCTCAAGTCCAGCGGCCAAGCGGAGCAGCGTTGTCTTCCCACATCCACTTGGTCCTAACAGGCAAACAAGCTCACCCGCAGCAACATTTACAGATACGCCAGAAAGGACCTGATTGTCGCCAAAGGCGTGAGATATGGCTTCGAGGTGCAGATCGCTCATGGACACTCCGTATTGATGCAAAGTTTTACCCTAGAGTTTCCCGGGTCGGGATTTTGCTATGGTTACGCTCAATAAGATCACCGGAATAATGCCCGCGCCGACAATGGTCAACGCGCCAAGCGCGGATTCTTCTAAAAGTTCGTCAGATGCGTACTGATAAACAAACGTTGCCAATGTATCAAAGTTGAAGGGACGAAGAATAATCGTCAGTGGAAGTTCTTTCATACAATCAACAAATACGAGGATGGCTGCGGTCATCAAACTGCCGCGCATTAATGGGAAATGCACACGCTTGAGGGTCTGAGACGGATTAGAGCCTAAGGTTCGGGCGGCACCGTCCATATTCGGCGTAATTTTCCCCAAACTGGCTTCGGATGTACCGTAAGCCAGAGCCAGAAATCGCACGAGATAGCCATATACGATAGGTACAATGGTACCTATCATGACGCCACCGACTGCGATGCCAAAATTACCGCCAATCCAACTTAGGGACTGATCCAGCGCACCGGTGGGCCAAAGAACACCAACAGCTAAAATGGCACCTGGGACGGCATAGCCAATACTGGCTATGCGTGCTGCAATTTTAATCCACGGCCCTTCAGATAGGCGAACGGCATAAGCAAGGAACAAGCCGATAACAACAGCGAGGAGGGCGGCTGAAGCAGATAATGTGAGGCTATTTATGACATAGCTGAAATAATCAGCTGAAAGTGTTTCTTCATAAAAAGACAAAGCGTAATGGCTCAGGACACTCGCGGGAAAAATGAACCCCAATAAGACGGGCAAAGCGCATGCGAAGAATGAGAGCGTAGCTTTATATCCACGCAGTCGATAGCTCGGAAGCTCAGAATATTTATTCGATGTATGATGGAATTTACGATCCCGGCGCGCCATGCGTTCAGTCACGATAAGCACTAAAACTACCAGCAATAACACTGAAGATAACTGTGCGGCACCGCCGACACTGTTCATATTTAGCCATACATCAAAGATTCCAGCGGTAAATGTTTGGACCGCGAAATAATCGACAGTCCCAAAATCATTGATGACTTCCATCAGGACTAATGTCACGCCGACAACAATGGCCGGTCGGGCGAGGGGGAGTGCGATGCGCGTAAAGCTACCCCATGCTGTTTTACCCAAAGTACGAGAAACTTCGAGAACACAGACAGATTGTTCTAGAAAAGCCGACCGCGCCAAAAGGTAAACGTAGGGGTACAGTACTAACGTCATAACGACGATGGCGCCACCCATGGAGCGGATTTCAGGAAACCAGTAATCTTGGGGTCTGGTCCATCCGAACATGTCACGCAGCGTCGATTGAACAGTGCCTGCATATTCTAATTGATCTGTGACGACGAATGCCAAGACGTAAGCCGGGACGGCAAGGGGGAGTAATAGAGCCCATTCAAAAATGCGAGACCCTGGGAACCGGCACATTGTCACAAGCCAGGCTGTACCTGTGCCAATAACGAGCGTGCCGATACCGACACCAAACATCAACGTGATGGTTCGCTCTAAGTATAAGCCAAGCACAGTTTTATAAAGGTGTGTCCATATATCGCTGGTATCAGTGAAAGCTAGACCTAAAACCGTAAAAATAGGCGCCGCGACCGCAAGGGCGATAATGAGTGCGCCGGCGCTCCATAGATTAAAGCGCAAACGAGGCAGCCTTCGGCTTTCACTGGAAACGGGCATGATACTTGTGGTCATGTGTAATGCGTCAAAAATGCGGAACGGACGCCCTCTAAAAGAAGGCGACCGCATTCAGCATTTTTATGGGTAGAGACAGGTGTCAGCTTGTCGGCCCTTCGTTAAAGTTAACTTCATCTACAAGTTTCGTTGCAGCTTCGCGTCGTGTTGCGATGGCTTCCATGCTCAACGTGTCTGCTTTGAAGTCGCCCCAGGATTTAACAATATCTGAAACAGCAATCTTCGGATTTGCAGGATACTCGAAGTTATCTTCTGCATAGATTTTCTGCGCTTTACCCTCAGACAGCCACTCAACAAGTTTAATCGCATATGCTTTATGCTTGGCACCTTTAAGGACGCCTGCACCTGAAACGTTCATGTGTGCCCCGCGATCACTCGCACCTTGGTTCAAGAAAGTTACACGAACAGACTCTGCCCATTGCTTTTGCTCAGGCTTCTTCTCGTTCGTTTGCATCTTACCCATGTAATATGTGTTGGCGATTGCAACGTCACATACGCCTTCATAAATTGCTTTTGCCTGTGCTCGATCATTCCCTTGTGGCTTACGTGCAAGGTTAGCCTTCACACCTTCGAGCCATGCTTTGGCTTTTCCCTCACCATGATGCGCGATCATCGAAGCGATAAGGGCGATGTTGTAAGAATGCTTGCCAGAGCGAACGCAAATGCGACCGCGGAACTTTGGATCGGCTAAATCTTCATAAGATGTCAGTTCGCCAGGCTTAACGCGATCTTTGGACGCCAATACAATTCTTGAACGCTGAGTAAGGCCAAACCATAAACCCTCTGGGTCGCGAAGGTGTGCTGGAATATTGGCTTCGAGGACATCCGATTTTACGGGCTCGAAAACGCCAGCTTGCTTGAGGCCATATAAACGACCGATGTCGACGGTCAAAACAGCGTCGGCAGGATTGTTTGAGCCGGCAGCCTGAATTTTTTCCAGCATGCCCTTTTTGGCGAACACAACATTGACCTTGATGCCGGTATCTTCAGTAAAGCTCTTGAGGAGCGGTTCGATCAAAAATGGTTGGCGATAAGAGTATAGATTTACCTCTTCGCTTGCTGAAGCTGGTGATGTTGAAAGCAATGCTGAAACGGCAACGGCAGCAATGCCCATGGAATTTAGTATACGGCTCATTTTTATGTGTCTCCTTAAGCGCACTCAGATCTCTGTCGCACAGAAGTATCTGAGTGCATTTTTCACGGTTTTATTCCAAATAAGCCAGCGCGGGAAACAACTTATTAAGAATGATTATCATTAACAAGCTTCTTTTTAGGGAATATTAAATTTAATTGCAAGTCATTATCATTTGCATAATGATTTTTGTTTTGGATATCAACTTGTTTTATTACTATCGGATTGAAATTACTCGCGAACGTGCGCTGGTATGTGATAGATAATTGTGTGCATGTTTGTGTTGCCTCATTATGGCATCTCAACGTGATGAGGCGTCGATATGTGATGGCCTGGGAGATATCTGAATGAAAGTCACCAAAACTGGCGGAGCTAAAGAGGCTTCATCAACGCGTAAGGCCAGCAAGCCTAGTGCGGATGATGGTGCATTCGTTGAAGCTCTCCGAGGTACATCAGGGGCTGAGACGACAGAAGCTGCTCAGGCAACCGGTGGTGTTGGGCAAGTAAGTGGTATTTTTGGCGTTGAACAAACCCAGGATGCCACGGATCATCGTTCACGTGGCTTGATGATGGAATACGGGAACGACTTGATCGATCAGTTGGACCGGATTCGTATGGGCCTTATGGCTGGCGCTATTTCGAAAGATCGCCTGCAGGACATTGCGAGACGCCTGCGTGAACGCAAGATTACAAGCGACGACCCACGTCTTAACGACTTGATTCAAGATGTAGAATTAAGAGTTGAGGTTGAGATTGCGAAGCTCACCAGGTAAGCGTTAAGGCCGCGCACGCGCTGCCACTTCGAACATTCATTTATATCATAATAATAGAGTGTCGTATTTGAAAAAAATACGTGCTTGCAGGGCGGGCGACACACAACTATATTTCGCCCGCTTGGCCAATTTTCTGCCTAAGGAGCCGACCGAACAATGAGCGTTACGCTGTCGCCGGACTACAAGCCTACTGCCAAAGAGCCATTTATGAACCCTCGTATGCGAGAGTTCTTCCGTCAGAAGCTTCTGGCATGGCGTGCAGAGCTAGTTAAAGAATCTAACGATACACTGCAAACCCTTCAAGAGGGCGGGATCATTGAGCCTGATGATGGGGATCGCGCTGCCATTGAAACGGATCGCTCATTGGAGCTTCGTACACGAGATCGTGCGCGGAAGCTGATCAGTAAGATTGATCAAGCGCTTGAGCGTATCGAAGATGGTTCATACGGATATTGTGAAGAGACGGATGAACCGATTACGCTGGCTCGTCTTGAGGCACGTCCAATCGCGACCCTATCTCTTGAAGCTCAGGAACGACATGAGCGTATGGAGCGGACACACCGCGACGACTAAGGGTCCATTTTTTTGCTGTGTTCTGCACTTATATATTCAAATTGTTTCGATTATATCCAGATGCGAAACTTTCCGTTGAGAATCGCAAAAACCTAAAAATCGATTGAAGTTTTTTGCAGGAGCGATTTTAAAAGGCCGGCCCTGCATGAAGGTAAGTTATTTTATCCCTTTAAAAATCAATAAGTTACCACTAAAAATAAATCTTTATAAAATAAAATATTTCAGTTGCATTTATTGCGTCATATTGTGTATAGTGTCACGTACAGGAGCATTTCAGAAGAACTTTGCTCCGAAAGGAATGTTAGCAGAATGCGTTTAGAAAGTATTCAGGGACCTCCATTAGTTGCGCCAAGTGCAGCAAGCGCTGCTTTTCAGGTTGCCGTCGTGCAGCAGAAGCAATTTGAAGAGACACTTGAGCGCGTTAGCGATAAACAAGAAGAAGTCGTAGAAAAGACAACGCAGACTGCCGAGCGTGCAGAAGACGTCGTTGATATTGGCAATCTTGATAAGGTTGTTGAAGCTTCAGAAAGTGAAAATACAACTAAGAAAACGGTTCCAGCACCGACTGAACCCGATGCAAAGTTAAACATCTCCGTATAATTCTTGGCAACATCGTTCGATTGTGGCGCCTCGGGCGCCTTTTTTTGTCCACAAAATTTGGCAGTTTCTGATGCGATTGGTGATCGTTTACCCATGGCCTCTTCTTTGGGTACCTAACGACATCATAGATTTCAGCAAAAAAAGCCGACGCGTTCTGCGTCGGCCAAGGAATACTAGATCCTTTGGGGGAACCTAGAATGGGAATACGATGTCCCAAATTTGCGTGCCCCAGCGCGGCTGCTGAAGTTGGCTCAGCGTGCCGCGGCCACCGTAAGCAACGCGCATTTCGGCAATTTTCTCATGATTAATGGTATTGTCGCTTTCGATATCTTCTGGACGGACGACACCCGTTACCAATAGTTCGCGAAGTTCAGCATTCACCCGAACTTCCTGGCGTCCCATAATGACGAGTGATCCATTTGGAAGGATTTGCGTCACAACGGCTGCAAATGTCAGGTCAATTGTTTCTGATCTTTCTATCCCGCCGTCACCTTGGGTTTTGTGGACGTTATCAAAACTCATGACGGACCCGGGTAAAATTCCCTGCGGTAAGACCTTGGCGAATTCACCTTCAAGACCCAATAGGTTGGTCACGTTGGTATCTTCACTATCGTTACGATCGCGCTCTGTGCTATTCGCGAGTGTTGCGCTGTCAGACAGATCCAATTTAACCGTAACAATGTCACCAATTTCCTTGGCGCGGTGATCTTTGAAGAATGCGCGCGCACCATTCCGCCATAATGAACTTGGGTTATCTTCTGCAATTTGCGGCGCTGGCATTGGTAAGCTAACGGGCCTGTATGCCGGTTTAGCTATTGGGTTTTCAATGTTGGTCAGCTTTGGGCCGCCACCAACTTCTGAAAATCTTGATAAAGTGTTACAGGCGCTGAGTGCCGAGATCGCGAGACATGCGGTCAAGATTGGCAGGAAACGGCGGGTTAAATTTTGCTTTTTCATCTTCTAATTCCTTTATCAAGCTGCAGAGTTTGCGGGCTTGCTTGGATCGTACTAGTTCAAAGTATATGCGAGTTGATCAGACAAAGACCTTACGGCGACGCGACCTGGCGCAATAACTTCGGCCTCAATAACTTGGTTCGAGCGCTGATTTTTAATTTGCACAATGTCGCCGTCAGAGCCGCTTTGAAGTGCTTTGCCCTGGGCGGTTAGAACCAAATTCGGGACCTTATGAAAGATTGTCACGAGGCTGTTTTTCTCAACCATGACGGGGCGGCGAACATCTGCGCGCCGTATGGGTGACCCTGCACGTATGCCACGTTTTGGCGTCATGCCAATAAGGTCTTCAAAGTCGACAATCACATCGCGTTGAACACGTTCAGCTTTCATTTTAATCCACTGAACATCGCCTTTGGTTATGACGTCACCGCGGAGTACGCGTGCCCGGAGAACCGGAACTTCGACAGATCTGAAGACGCGACCAGTCAATCGGATACGTGTAAAGTCAGCGGCTTGGCCTGCACTCATTGTCGCGACGAAACGACCCGTCCGCTCTTGATAATTGATGTCTTCAACGTTGACCGTAAGATCGTTCCCGGCAGGCAAGAATACCTGTTGAAACCGGGAGGCGAGCTCAACGTCCATATCTTCTGAAACACCTTGGTCAGAGAGGGCAAAAAGGATCTGTGTCTTAATTTCATCTTGGGGGATACTGATTGAATCTCGTTCAACAACAACTTGAGTTGTTGCACCGAGTGGCTTCCAATTTATCTTGTAGGCCCGAGCAACACGATAAAGCCAACGTGCATCCAGGACTGACCGTTGTCCGGCAGCGGGGGAGTAAGCGACAGCTGCTTCGGCGCGAGTTCCCGCATTCGTGAACAAATCTCCCAGTCTTACGACATTGCTTTCGACAACGATATGCTCATTCAGCATGGGCTTTTCTGTTTCAAAGATTGCTGTTGGATCAAGCACATCACTTGGCGCATTCCCGGCCCAAGCAGGCGCAATACCTGCAAGGGTGAGAACCGTCATATGGATTAGTAGTTTACGCATGGTATCACTCCTTATCCTGAGCCAAGTCTTATCTAAGTGCCGTAAGCGTGCCCATCATTTCGTCCGAGGTCTGGATGACCTTGGAGTTCATTTCATATGCACGCTGTGCTGAAATGAGGTGTGAAATTTCTTCCACAGCATTTACGTTTGATGTTTCAAGGAAGCCCTGCAGAATTGAACCGAAGCCAACTGCAGCTGGATTTCCGAGAATAGGTGAGCCGGATGCGGGTGTTTCCAGCAAGAGGTTATCACCAATTGCTTGCAGACCAGGTTCATTCTGGAAGGTTGCCAGCTGAATTTGACCGACGTTCTGTAACGCGACCTGACCTTCAATTGATGCAAGAACCTGCCCCGATGCATTGATTGTCACATCGATGGCGGCTTGAGGAACAGTTAGGCCTGGATCAAGCAGATAACCATCGTGAGTCACGATCTGACCGTTTTGGTTTAGCTGGAAGGTGCCGTCCCGTGTGTAGCCTGTTTCACCCGTAGGTAATTGGATGGGGAAGAAACCTTTACCCTGAACGGCCATATCAAACGAGTTGTCGGTGGCGGTCAGGTTGCCTTGTTCGTGAATACGATACACAGCGGCGAGTTTCACACCCAAACCAAGCTGAACACCTGTAGGAACAACGTTACCTGAATCTGAAGAGGTCGATCCAACCTGTCTCAAATCTTGATAGATCAAGTCATGGAACTCTGTCCGTCGACGCTGGAACGCTGTTGTGTTCATGTTGGCGAGGTTGTTCGAAATGACTTCGACATTGCGCTGTTGCGCGAGCATACCGGTTGAAGCGATATCTAATGATCTCATTATCTTTTCCTTTTCTCGTATTATCAGCCGCTATATTCACCATTAGGCGAGGCGGTTTTCTATTATTTTGTTTAAGAAACTGCGGCGAGACTACGGATCATTGTCCGTTGACGTTCGTCTTCTCGCTCGATGAAATTTTTCACCCCGTCATACGCGCGGTGGACGCTAATCATATTGGCCATCTCTAGGATCGGCTGAACGTTCGATCCTTCAACAGCGCCTTGCATAATCTCAGGCTGGGCAATGTCCTCAGCAGGATTGTCTTCAGTTGTGGTGAACTGTGCGCCAGACGTGCGATCAAGCTTTTGATCATTCTCAAAGCGAACAATGCGTAATTTTCCAAGCTCACCATTATTTGTTGAGACTGTGCCATCTCTGGAAACTACAATTTCTGTGTCTTCCGGTGCAAAGATTAATGTTGCGCCACCCTGGGCTAAAACGGGCTGACCGAGTTGATTGACGAGTTGGCCACCGTTATCAAGTTGAAGGCGACCGTTTCGTGTATAACGCTCACCTTCTGGTGTTTGTAGCACCATGAAGCCTTCGCCTTGAATAGCGAGATCAAGTGGGTTGCCTGTTGTTTCGAGGGCACCTGGTTTGGTGTCTGTCATTGTTGCAATATCACGAACATATGCCATTTTCGGTGTAAGAAGATTGTCGCCACCTTTAGATTTGGTGAGGTGTTCCACGAACATCATCTGGCCCGCTTTGTAACCGTGCGTGCTCATATTGGCTAAGTTGTTCGCAACAACATTCATCTGGCGGCGTAAGCCTGACTGACGCGATAGCGCAATGTATGAAGTATTTTCCATAGTCCAAATTCCTTATTCCCGTACTTTAAGCATCTGTTCAGCGATTAACTAACGTGCTTTGGCTAATCATATGCACGTGTCGTGCCAAACTTAAAAGGTATGATAAAACAGATACTTAATTGCTATTTTGCCTGGTGATATTCAGAAAAGGCGGGTACCTATATGCACCCTTTACCGGGCAGGAAATGCCGTGTTGATTAGGAATGAGGTAAAATGCACCATGTGCGTACTGCTGTTGCCCCCTGAACGTCGTATTTGGTATCTTAGGATTCGCCGAAACGCCTTAGTCAGCAAAACCTTCAGCCAGATCGCCTTGATTGTGTTTGACGACGAGGTTGGTTTGCTAAGACGTTGTTGGCAACTAGTTGTTAACCAAACGGACACTATAGTCCGTTCATAGGTTCTGGTGGTGCAAACGTATCATCTTAACTGGAAGAGGGCTTTATGGCCGAAGATGACGATACGGAAGCTGAAGGCGGTGACGGCGATGATAAGGACGCTGCGCCACCGAAAGGTAAGAAGAAGCTTTTAATCATCATTGTTGTGGTGCTGCTTTTGGTTTTGGGCGGTTTGGCAGGTGCTTACTTCACAGGAATATTAGACCCTGAGCAAGAACAGACAAGTGACACAGCTGAAGGCGAAGAAGGTCCTTCAGTATTTTACGAATTACCTTCGCTGACGGCGAACCTTAATACAACTGGTGGGAAAGCAAGGTTTATAAAGATACAGGTGAGTTTGGAATTGGCACTTGAAACGGATAAACCAAAAGTTGAAGCCGTGATTGCGCGCGTGATGGATAATTTTAATGTGTATTTACGTGAACTCAGGATCGAAGATTTTAGCGGTTCTGCTGGTATGTATCGATTGCGTGAAGAGCTTTTGATTCGAATTCAAGCTGCTGTGGCACCTGTCAGAGTGCGTGATATTTTGTTCAAGGAAATGTTGATTCAATGAGAATGAACATCGTTCATACTCTGGATCAGGAGGCGGCATCACATGGCGCCCGCTGACGACGATGATGCTCTCGCCGCTGAGTGGGAATCTGCACTTGGCGATGGTGAGGGCGGCGAAGATAGTGGTGACGGTGATGATCTTGCCGCTGAATGGGACTCAATGGCCTCAGATGGTGACGATACGGAGGGTGAAGGTACCGGCCGGGAAGCAACGCGTGTCCTTAACCAAGACGAGATTGATTCCCTTTTAGGTTCTGACAAAGTTGGCGACGATGGTGGCGAGAATACCGGTATCCAGGCTATTTTATCGTCAGCACTGGTTTCATACGAACGACTGCCGATGCTCGAGGTTGTGTTTGACCGCCTTGTGCGATTGATGTCGACATCATTGCGTAACTTTACATCTGATAACGTAGAAGTCTCATTGGACAATATCGCATCTGTTCGATTTGGCGATTATCTGAATTCTATCCCGCTACCGGCAATGTTGAGCGTCTTCAAAGCTGAAGAATGGGATAACTATGGGTTGATTACGGTCGATAGTTCTTTGATCTATTCGATTGTTGATGTGTTGCTTGGTGGTCGTCGTGGCACGGCGGCGATGCGTATTGAAGGCCGTCCTTATACGACGATTGAGAGTTCACTTGTTGAGCGCATGTTCCATGTAATGTTGGGCGACCTTTCTGCAGCGTTTGAACCTTTGAGCCCTGTGACATTCCGCTTTGACCGTCTTGAAACCAATCCAAGGTTTGCAACAATTTCCAGACCTTCGAATGCGGCCATTGTTGTGAGATTGCGGATCGATATGGAAGATCGTGGTGGACGACTTGAGCTGTTGCTGCCACATGCAACGCTAGAACCTGTTCGAGAATTATTGCTGCAGATGTTTGCGGGTGAGAAGTTCGGACGTGATACGATTTGGGAAACTCACCTTGCCGAGGAATTATGGATTACGGACGTTGATCTTGAGGCAGTGATTGATACCCAGGTGATGCGCCTTCGAGATGTTTTTGATCTTAAAGTCGGATCACGAATAATGTTGAGCGCGACACAAGACACACCCGTACAGCTCGTTTGTGGTAATGTCCCGATGTATACGGGACAGATGGGCCGCAAAGGTAACAAGGTTGCCGTGCGAATTGGTGATCGTTTCGTGAAAGACCCTAAAAACGGATGACGTGTTTTCAACAGGCAAAGGAGTGTGAACGGTGCCATATACACTGATCATTGATATTGCTGTCGCTGTATTACTGGTGGTGACAATCGCCTATGCGATGACACTCAACAAACGACTGACACGGCTTCGCAAGGATAAGAAAGACCTTGAGAGCCTCGCGCGTACATTTGGAGAGTCGACGATGCGTGCGGAAGAGAACATAAATCAATTGAGAACAGTCGCGCAGGCGTTGGACATTCAAATGGAACGCGCACAATCCCTACGGGATGATCTTGCGTTTCTTGCGGATCGTGGAGGTTCGACGGCGGACCGACTTGAAGAATTGGTTCGTGAAGCACGGGATGGATTAGGTGTGGTGCCAAAGCCCCCAGGCGCTTCAACGGCTGAACCGCGCCCTGCACCCAAGGTTGAGCTATCACGTGCTGAACCTCGTAGAAAAAAGAGTATTGAAGGCGATGACGGTGTCGAGCCGCGCTCTGAAGCTGAGCGCGAGCTATTGAAGGCACTTCGAGACGCTGGCTAAACAAAAGGTATGAGATAAGCCATGAGAAAATTATTCGCTAAGATCAGGTTTTTACCTCTGACGATTTTTGCGGCCACGTTGATGCTGACAGTCCGTGTCGGTGACATTTGGGAAGGCGTTGACAATCTGCTTGCTGGCGCGATCAATGTCTCTGAAGCACAAGCACAAACAGCCCCTGCAGAGGCACCAACAGATGTGGCTGCCCAAGAAACAGCTGCGACGCCTCCTGCATCCAACCCGAACGATCAATCAACAGGGGCTTTGGTCCGCGAAGATCCATCGAAGCTCATTACAGATGATCCAACATTGCTGACACCTGCAGAAATTGAACTTCTCATGCGTCTCGCTGAACGTCGTGACGAACTTGAAGGCCGGAACCGTGAACTTGAAGCACGTGAAGGATTATTACGCGCAGCTGAAATTAGAATTGAGCGTAAGGTTGCTGAACTTGAAGATTTACGCGGTGTTATTGAGGAGCGCATTAAGGTCTTTGATACGCAGCAAGAAAAGAAACTTGGTAGCCTCGTGAAGATTTACGAGAACATGAAGCCTAAGGATGCTGCAAAAATCTTCGAAGAGTTGGAAATGACGACGTTGCTTGAGGTTGCTGAACGCATGAAGGAACGGAAACTTGCCCCTGTCATGGCAAAGATGAATCCTGAGCGTGCACGTGAAATTACGGTAGAATTACGTGACCTACGTGAACTGCCTCGTGAAGTTGGTGTTGCTAACTAGGCTCAGTAAAATCATCAATTTTGATGATCGGCCTTAAGGACCCATATAATAAAGCAATCAAAATGGTGGTAATTTTTTACTTTGCATAGCAGAGGTTAAATCTTGAGGAGGGTGACGGATGGCCATTGATATGAACATCAAAATTCTTATCGTAGATGACTACGATACGATGCGTATGGTCATCAAAAATCTTCTGTGCAATTGAATTTCACAAATACAGAAGAAGCTTCTGATGGTGCTGAAGCTTTGGAAAAGCTGAATAAAGATAAATTTGATCTGATTATCTCGGATTGGAATATGGAGCCCATGACCGGGATCCAATTGCTTCGTGAAGTGCGTGCAGACGACAATCTGAGCGATATTTCCTTTATCATGATAACTGCCGAAGTTAAGTCAGAGAATGTGATTGCTGCCAAAGAGGCAGGTGTCTCGAATTATATTATAAAACCGTTCGATGCGAAGACCTTGAAAACCGAATTGATTGGCGTGCTTGGTGATTTCTAAGTTCGCGTGTGAAAAGTATGCAGGACGAGACACGGTATTATTAACGCATGACTTGCTCATTTTGATTGATGGGATACACCCTTAAACGATGACTGATCTTGATTTTGATCTACCAGCGTACGATCACGTAAAAGCACTAGATATCGTGCCGATCTTTCTTGGGCTGTTCCTCTTGGTTCTGGCATTCTTTATCATGCTTGTATCGATTTCGACCTTTGAGGAAGTAAAATCGAACACTGTCATGGATAGCCTGTCCTCAACGTTTACGACGGTGTTGCCGCCGACAACAGACCTTACCGATTTCAATGCAAAAGATGGTGATATTCTTGCGGGCGAAGCGTTCCAGGAGCAAATCACGACTATCTTTTCTACGGCAATTCAGGTCGAGAAAATTGAGGTTGTGCAGCCAGGTAAGCTTATGCGTCTTCGTATCCCGACGCAGATATTTTTTAAAGGTTACGAGATCACGCTTCGTGAAGACCAGTTGCCATTAATGGACCAGGTCGTTGCGGTGCTCAGCAATCGCCCCTCAGGTTTGCGCCAAGACATGGAAATTATTATCGGGACTGATTTGGGCGATAAGATATTATTCCCCGAAACTCAAAGCCTCGAGATGGCCAGGGGCGGGGAACTTGCACGAACATTAGTGGGCCGTGGCGCACCGTCAGATAGCATTTCGGTGGGCATTAAATATGGCACGCCGGGTGAGATTAATTTTTGGTCTTGGGTCCGGCCCCTCGAAGAAACGGCAACATTATTTAATGATGCGCTTAAGGAAATGAGAGCCAGAAACCGAGGGCCACTTCCTGTCCGTGGCCGCCCTGTTCGAGTACGTCAGCCATGAGAAAAGACCCAGGGCTTCGTATCGATCAATTTACTATACCTGAACGTGAAAACACAAAGATGTGGATGCTCACGTTTACGGACTTTGTATCATTATTGCTGGCATTTTTTGTCCTGCTTTTTGCAATGTCGAACGTTAAAATTAACGAGTGGGACAAGGTTACGGATTCGTTATCGCAGACCTTGAACCCGGCACCCGAAGAAACCGTTCGCAAGCCAACCGCGCAATTAAATATTGGGACATTATTTCGCCGTAGTGCCGTCAATCTTGATTATCTGGCGTCAGTGATCGAAGAAAACCTATCTTCAGACCCCCTTTTGAAGAATGCATTGATTGTTCGTCTGGAAGACCGGCTGATGATTGCCCTGCCTGGGGACTTGTTATTCGACCCAGGCGCCGCTGTCATTAATGAACGGACACGTGATCCTATGTTCACTATTGGTGCGATGTTTGCCAATGTGGGCAACGCTATTGGCGTGACGGGTCACACAGCTCCAAATGCGCCAGGGGATGATGCTTTTGCGTCAAATGGGGAATTATCGATTGTGCGGGCGGCATCTGTCGCCAATGCAATCCGACGCGGTGGCTATGATGAGAAAATTGTTGCATTGGGATATGCAGATTCACAGTACAATAGATTACCGAATCTTAGTGATGTGGATAAACGGCGTTTAGCGCGTCGTGTGGACATAATTGTGATGCCGACAGCGGAGACTTTTTAAGTAGCGCGAATGAGGTACAAGTTTCCAACGATTATAGCTTTGGGCCTTTTGCTTAATACGGTTGCAACGGCACTAGTATTGGCAGAGAGGGTCGCGATGCGCGCGACGACGTCCGGCCCGTCGTCTGTGATGACGTTCGCGTGGCGGGAACCTGTGTCTTACGAACATAGCATCCAGGGAGGTCGTCTCACCGTTCAATTCTCGCGCCCGATTGAAGGAAGGTTCCGCGATGTCATCGCAGGGATGGGCGGACTTGTTAGTGATCCAAGACCGGGCTCCGATGGTCGCTCTGTGAGTTATGCTCTAAATGCACCTGTAGAAGTGTTTGGCTATTATTCAGGTACAGCCGTGACAATTGAGTTGTTGCGCGGTGAAACAGTAACTGCGGCTGTCCCAGATCCAAAGCAGACCGTGTCATCAGAGCCCGTCACATTGAACCTGCGCCCGGTTGCGGATAGCCAAGTGATTACGAACGCGCAAGCGGTGCCTGCAGATGCGCCGAACATCAATGTCCGCACAGGCGAGCATGCAGATTACACGCGTATCGTTTTTGATTTTGATGAGGCCACGCCTTATGAGATCGCAAATGAAGAAGGCATTGTTACGCTCAAATTTAGTCGTCCCGCACAAATTAATGTAGAAGCGCTGAATACAGGGTCTGTTGCGTTACTCGGCGGTGCCAGATTGACCTTCAGTGAAGGAGAAACAGTTCTAACAATGGCTGTACCTTCAACTTCGCCCGTTCGTGATTTTTTATCAGGCACTAAAATTGTTGTAGATGTTCGTGAGCCGACGGGATCAACTGAGCCTGTTGAACTTCCTCCCGAAGTTGCCGAGATGCCAGAACCTACGTTGCCTGCGACACCTGTGTTAAAGAAACAAGTCGCAGCATCATCACCTTCACCATCAAGGCCTGTCGCATCGCCGGCACCTTCGCTGACGGAAGAACGCGAACAAGATAATATAGAGGATGGACGCCCACGTGCGTTGACACCAACCGGCAATCCACCTGTTGCGACAAGAAATGCTACGCCCACGGCGCCGATTTCGGAAGAGCTTTCAGCGCGAGCTGCGGCCCCTGCTGATGGTAGCGCCCCAACCGCGGCAGTTGCATCGGCAGCGCCGGGCCAAGATCAGCTGACATTTCGCTTTGATTTCACAGAACCCGTTGCTGCGGCGACCTTCCGTCGTGGTGGTGCCGTATGGATCGTTTTTGATACGCCAATGATCGTTGATACGGCTGGATTACAGTTGCAGGCAGGCGAAGGTGCGTTTGAAATCCTTCAATTCCCGAATGCAAACGGCACAGTGCTGCGCATTCGTACTTCGCAACGTTATAATCCAGCAGTGGCGCGTGATGGCCTCGCATGGATTTTCAATCTGGCACCACGCCAAATGGCATCTAAAGTGGCACTGGATGTAACGGTTCAACCAAACTCTCCCGTGGGTGCACGTGTATTTATTCCGGTGCCTGAACCGGGTCGCGCAATCTCGGTCACTGATCCTAATATTGGTGACAATTTTATTGTCGTTCCAGTGATCCCACTTGGGCAGGCAGTCGGCCGTAAATATGCGTATCCTCAATTTAATATACTGCTGTCGGCACAAGGTGTTGTCATCAACCCTTTGATCGATGATCTGCGGGTTAGACCGCTCCGCCAGGGTATTGAGATTGGTGGCAGTGGCGTGCGCTTGGCGATCACGAACGTATCAGCCGACGCGGCTGCTCGTGCACAACTCGCAGCAACACGTACGATGGTATTAGCGCTCGAAGGGTTAGCAAAGTACTACGTGCCGATTAGTGAATTTCGCGTTGCCCATCGCCGTTATGAGAATGAGGTTTTTTCGTCTAATGGCGGTGATCGAGCCAGTGCGCGCCTGGAGCTTGCGAAGTTCTTTTTTGCCAATGGATATGCGCCTGAAACACTTGGTGTTGTGCGGGTCGCAATAGATGATATCCCGCTACTCGAAGATGACCCGTCAGTTCGCGTCTTGCGAGGCGGGGCAAACTTTTTGATGGGCCGCTACGATGAAGCCTTAAAAGATTTCACGCACGAGAGCCTTAAAGGTAATGATGAAGGCCGGTTATGGGCTGCAGCGACGAATGCGGTGATCGGTGATCGTATCGGCTCTGCTCGAGATTTGCGCTTCACAGGATCAATTGCACGAGATTATCCACGCGCATTGAAAATGCCTCTCGGCATACTAATCGCCGAAGTATCTGTGGAAACAGGTGATGGCCAGGGTGCAAAATTGTTTTTTGAGGCCCTTAATCTTGAGAACCCACGTCCAGCGGAAGAAGCTATGCTCAAATATGTTGAGGGAAAGTTTTACGAATTAGATGGTGATTTTGAGACGGCTATTGCTGCGTGGGAAGAGGTTTTGGCTAGCGACCATCGACCATCGCGCGTGCGTGCTCGTGTCGCTCGAACGGAGATGCTTTTGAAACTACGCCGTATTGATCAACGTGAAGCCATCGAAGAATATGAAAAGCTCCGCTTTGCGTGGCGGGGAGATCGGCGAGAATTTAGCAACTTGCGTCGCTTGGGATCATTGTATCTTGATGAAGGGTTCTACCGTGAAGGGTTATCAACGCTGAAATCGGCGGCAACGCATTTCCGTGAGTTTCCTGAGGCGCCAGAAATAACCAAGCAAATGAGTGACACCTTTAACGCGTTGTTTTTGGGCAAGAAAGCGGATCAACTCGATCCTGTGAAAGCCATTGCGATCTATAATGAATTTAAAGAACTGACGCCGGCTGGCGCACGTGGCGATGAGATGATCCGCAATCTAGCAGATAAGCTTGTCGAGGTCGACTTGCTTGATCGTGCTGCGGATATTCTTCAGGCGCAGGTTCAATTCCGCCTTCAAGGGGAAGAGAAAGCAAGGGTTGGGGCACGTTTGGCGCTTATTTATACCTTTGCGCGTGAATATGAAAAAGGCCTGGATGTCCTTAATGGAACGGCCGGGGCGGGGGTTTCAGAAGATATGGTAACGCAACGGCGACATCTTCGATCTCGGATATTGATGGGCTTGAATCGTGATGCTGAAGCGCTTGAATTGCTTGGGCGAGATGATAGTGAGACTGCTGATCTATTGCGTACAGAATTATTCTGGACATCAGGTAATTGGCTGGAAGCAGCAAAATCACTGCTACCCCTTGTGAAGTCTTCTGGCGCTAAACCATATAAGCCTATCAATGATCGACAGGCAGCCCGTCTCATCAATTATGCGATTGCATTAACGAATTCGGGTGGAGAGCGTGCCGTTAGTCAGCTTAAGCGAGATTACGGGACCGCGATGGCGGGAACTAAATTTGCCGAGGCATTTAGTCTTGTGACAACGCCATCAGTGATTGGCATGCTGGCACCAGGACGTGTATCGGCAAAGGTCCAAGAAGCAGAAACGTTCTTAACGGCTTATCGATCTAAGCTTAAGCAAGGCATGCCACTGTCATCATTGAATTAAAGCCTGGCTAACCTCCAAAGCTTTGCACCAGTGATCCTGCGATGATGAACCAACCGTCAACCAGCACAAAGAATATGATCTTAAATGGTAGCGCAATGATGATCGGCGGGAGCATCATCATGCCCATGGCCATCAATACAGAAGCGACAACCATATCAATGATCAAAAATGGGACGAAGATCAAGAATCCAATTTCAAAGGCACGGCGGAGTTCAGAAATCATGAATGCCGGTATGAGTACGCGCATGGGCATGACTTCACGCGCCTCTTCAGGTGGCGTATTGCTGATATCAACAAACAGCTCGAGATCTTGCTCGCGGACGTGTTTCATCATAAAGACCCGAAACGGATCAACTGAACGCTCGAAAGCATCGAATTCATCAATTTGCCCGGCAATCAAAGGTTCAATGCCGTTATCATAAGCCTGTTCGAATGTTGGCATCATGATGAAGGCTGTTAAGAACAAAGCTAAGCTCACGAGGACTTGGTTTGGTGGGGTTTGCTGGGTCCCCATTGCTGTTCTTAGGAATGATAAGACAATAATAATCCGCACGAATGACGTCATCATCACCAGGATCGACGGTGCCAGCGATAGAACGGTAATGAGTGCAATCAACTGAACGATACGCGCCGTTGAGTCGCCGCCTTCCTGGCCGAGATCCAGATTGAAGGATTGCGCTAATGCCTGGTCTCCGCTCATCAGCAAGGCGATGGCAGCCATGAGACCTGGTATAAGAAAACGCCTGATTGTCATTTTGATGATCCTGATGTGTCTTCTTCAGGTAGAAGTGCGTCTGGATTTGCATGAGACAAAACGTCTTTAAAGTCAGACATTTGACGAATCCCACGTTCGACAACAATTTCAGAATTCGGGCTGACGACAATCAAATGCTCAACATCATCGCGTCGAATAAGGACCAGTTTGCGTCTGGCATCAAGGGGGGCGACTTCAACAACTTGCACGCGCCTGTCTTTGCCCAATTTGGTCGTTCCGACTGGGAATCCTATACCCATGCGCCGCGATACCACAGCAAGCAGACCGATCAACGCGACAACGAAAATCAGTGCTAAAGCAAATCGGAGGTACTCATCCATGCCCATTTCGTTAAAGCCTAATTGTTCTTGTTAGCCTGAACTTGGATGGCATCACTAAGTGCACCCAATCGGCCAACCAGTTTTTGGATTGTAATGGTCACTGCGTCTGCATCATCCGGTGGGACAAGTGACATGCGACGGCATAATTCTGCGATCTGTATTTCAAGATTTGCAAGATCTATCGTATTGCCGTCCTTGACCAACGTATGACCATTCTCAACGGCTTGTGTAAGATCGGCGATTTCTGTCAGATAGTCAGGTTGACCACTATCGTTCGAATGTTCGTTCATAGGGTCACTCCTAGTTGGGACGATATCATCAGAGAATTCATTCATGCTCTCTATTTATATCGTCAGGCTTGATCTCACCATTGGCAAGATACACATATCTTAAGATTTCCGCGACAGCGGTAAATGCTTCGAGTGGAATTTCACTATCAATATCGATGGCAGAGAGTAATTCTGCCAAGTCAGCATCTTCGCGGACTTTAATGCCATTGGCAAAGGCGAGCGCAAGTATTTGCTCAGCTACGGTGCCACGCCCAGCGGCGACAACACGAGGCGAGCGACCATCTTGATCATCTTTCAAGGCAACAGAAACGGCCTGCGCGCGGGGCGGCGGGGGCTTCATGTTCCCTTCGGGTACGTCATCTGCTGGGCTCAAGATCAGCCTCGTTTCTTCAAGAATTAAGAGGTAAGCATGATCGATTGGCTTTAATAAACCATAAATTTGTTGGTTTAGGTCTAACTGTCGCGAATCATTTTATACGTATCGTTAATATTGATTCATGAGTTGTTAATAAACCCGGCAGATAATGCCCACTAGGAAATCGACAGGAAATCCGTGTTTTGTGGTTAACAGACCATGTAACAGGGTGACTTAGAGGGGCCTCGGCCATGGATATAGAAAAACAGACGTTATTCTCAGCTGTAAAAAGCAGGATGAGTTGGCTTACGCAGCGACAGGAAATCTTGTCGCAGAACATCGCGAATGCGGACACGCCGAGATATCGTGCTACGGACCTAAAGCCTTTCCAGTTTAGAGATATCCTACGTAAAGAAAAAATTCAGCTGAATATGGACGTGACAAGCGCGTCGCATCAGCCAGGGCGACGCAAACGCATCCGTGACTTTTCGGAGCAGCAGGTACGCCAACCCTTTGAGACTGCGCCAAACGGCAATAATGTCATCATTGAAGAGCAGTTAGCGAAGGTCAACGAAACACAAACGAAACACCGATTGGTCACACAGTTGTATAAAAAGCATCTGAGCATGATCACGATGGCTGTTCGTGGCGCACGTTAAGTTTAAATAGGGACGATAGATGGACGATCTTTTAAAAACGTTTTCGATTTCAAGTGCGGGCATGAAGGTTCAAGGGGCCAGACTTCGGGTGATTTCACAAAACATCGCGAACGCTGATTCGTTGCCGCAGGACCCGAATGGCAAGCCATATCGCCGCCAAACCATTACGTTTCGTAATGAATTAGATAAGTCTGTCGGGCTGGAAACTGTGCGTGTCAGTAAAGTGCGCCCAGACATGTCTAATTTTGGAAAACGTTATGAGCCGGGTCATCCTGCATCTGATGCGGATGGTTATGTGCTGACACCAAATGTGAACAGGTTGGTTGAAATGACCGATATGCGAGAAGCGCAACGGTCATATGAAGCCAACTTGAATGTTATTAAGTCGTCGAGATCAATGCTGATGAGCACGATCGACCTCTTACGCTAATCCGAACACGCAAGAATGCGTGCAAAAATAGGCGCCGGCCAAGAAGTTGCTAGGCGAACCTAGAACGGGATAATAAAAGGGGGAACCTGACATGTCAGACGCAGCCATGGGTTTCACAAATGCCATTAAGGCATATTCTAACGTCGCAGACGGACAAGCTTTCGGTGGTAACAAACCGATGCAGACACCAAGTGCCGGTGGTGATGAATTCTCATCTTTGGTTAAAAGCGCCATTGATGAAGCCATTAAAATTGGTGAGAAGAGTGAGCACCTCTCTATTCAGGGTGTTAATGATCGTGCCGACCTTAATCAAGTGGTCACCGCAGTTGCGGAAGCTGAAGTCACGTTGCAAACTGTTGTCGCAGTTCGCGATAAAGTCATTGACGCTTACAAAGAAATTTTACGTATGCCAATTTGATCTATTCGTGAATTGATTTCGCGATAATAGCCGCTTGTGTTCTCATCGAATGGGGCGGATTAAGGATCGATCATGAACGAAACCGCTGTTATGGAAATTGGGCGAGAGGCGCTGTGGATTGTGCTCCTTACAGCAGGTCCAATCATGTTTGCGGGCTTGTTGATCGGACTTATCATTGCGCTATTCCAGGCATTGACGACGATCCAGGAAATGACGCTGACGTTTGTGCCTAAGATCATTGTGATTTTTTTGGCGATTATGGTTTTCCTTCCTTTTATGATGACAGAAGTCGTCGAGTTTTCTCGACGGCTTTTTGACCGAATGATATCGCTTGGCATCAGTTAGACGCGGGGGCGCTAGATGCTAGAGCAATTTCTCGAGACAAATATTTGGGTGCTTCTCGTGGTTGCGACCCGTATTGGCACAATGCTCTCGCTTGTCCCTGGATTTGGCGCTGGATACGTCACGCCGCGCTTAAGGTTAGCCTTAGCGATGACGATGAGTTTTCTCATATTGCCATCTGTCAACATTTACGTCCCGGCTCTGCCAACAAGTGCAATGTCATTGTTCATGATATTGGTTGGTGAAGTTATCATCGGGGCTTTTATGGCGACGATTGGGATGTTCGTGATCTCTGCTCTGCAAACAGCGGGCACATTCATTGCGTATTATTCGTCCATGGCAAACGCGATGATCCAGGATCCAATTTCAAATCAACAAAGCTCGGTCATTTCTGGGTTTCTCAGTACGTTGGCATTGGTGGCGATTTTTGCCGCAAATTTACATCATCTCGTATTGCGCGCTCTTGTTGATAGCTTCTCGTTATTCAGACCCGGTAATTTGATTGAATTTGGGGATATATCTGAAACCCTCGTGAATGCGCTATCGTCGGCATTCACTTTAGGTTTTAAGCTTTCTGCGCCGTTGCTTGTGGTCGCATTTGTCTATTATTTGGCTTTGGGTATTCTGGGCCGTTTGATGCCAACATTGCAGGTCTTCTTCTTCGGTTTGCCATTACAGGTGTCACTGCAGATTTGGGTGCTAATGATCTGTCTTTCTGGCATGATGATGGTGTTCTTACAGGCGTTTGGTAACGCTTACGTGCCATTTATCAGCCCATGAACAGCAAAAATATTTTGAAAGTGGCTTATGGCTGAAGAAGACGACGCTCAAAAAACCGAAGACCCAACCGACAAAAAACTTTCGCAAGCGCGCGAAAAGGGTCAGGTCGCGTCTTCGCAAGAGGTCAAAAGCTGGATGGTCCTGCTCGCTGGTTCCGCCGCCATCCTTTTTATTGCGCCTGGGATGGCTAACCGTGTTCGGACGCTCAGCCTGCCGTATCTTGAAAAAGCACATGACATCCCTACTGATTTTGAAGGTATGCGGGCAATCCTCGCTCAATCTTTAATTGATGCGGGCATTGCGATTTCCCCATTTTTCATATTGATCATGATCTTTGCATTTGCAGGTAACGTGCTGCAGTTCGGGTTTTTAGTTGCGCCAGAAAAGATCAAGCCAGACATCGCAAAGCTTTCATTATTTGCCGGTTTTAAGCGCATGTTTTCCGTCAAATCGACGGTCGAATTCCTTAAAGGCATACTGAAACTCACAATTGTGACGGTCGTCGCCGTTGGCATGACCATTCCGCTTTTAGAAGATATGACGTTACTGCCTGGGGCATCGGTCGGCGACATATTGGAGCGTATCCATAATGTAGCGATCTTTATCTCTGCTGGCACAATCGCTGTGATGACTGTGATCGCAATACTCGATTTTTCATTCCAGAAGTATCAGTTTATGAAACAGATGCGGATGTCGAAACAAGAAGTTAAAGACGAGCACAAGCAATCAGATGGTAACCCTGAGGTTAAAGCACGAATCAGGACGTTGCGGCAGCAGCGTGCGCGCGAACGGATGATGTCTAATGTCCCGCAAGCGGATGTCGTCATTACCAATCCGACGCATTATGCTGTTGCCTTAAAATATGATGTTGATTCCATGGCGGCACCGCTTCTTGTCGCAAAAGGCATTGATACATTGGCATTCCGTATTCGTGAAGTCGCTGAGGAGCACGATATACCAATCGTTGAAAACCCGCCGCTTGCACGTGCATTGCATGCGGCTGTTGATTTAGATCAAGAAGTCCCACCAGAACACTTTGTCGCAGTTGCCGAAGTTATCGGTTACGTTATGCGTCTCAAGGGTAAATCACTGAATTGATGACGGGATCACTGTGAAGGCAATCAAAGACCAGTATGACGTAAAAGGTTCGACGGATAGTGGGCGCAAACCTTCATCGCCGCTGCTTTTACTTGTCTTGGCGTTGGCGTCGATCGGCACGTCTGTGTTTCTTTGGTTCGAGATCCCCGAGCATCGCGCCATGGCATGCCCTGCATTGGCTGCGGCCGGGAGCATATTTTTACTCCTAAGCGCATGGTATGGCGGTATGCGCGTTGCAAGATTAAAGCAGGCGGACACCCGTGTAGATGGGCTTGAGCAAACATCTGCACCGATCCTTATTACCAATGCCGAAGGTCAGACAACCTATATGAACCATGCGGCGACCACATTGTTCAAAGATTTCCAGATCGATACGACAGCAAAGCGTGCACTTGATGCACTCGGTCTTTCTGCGAGCCCTGACGAGAGTGCTGGATTTGCACGCTTGTCTGGCAAGGTTGTGCGTTGGCGAACCCGGACACTCAGCGTTTCCAGTGGTCGCGTCTGGCAATTAGATGACGTTACCGAGATCATTAAAGGTCATGCCGAGCTGCAACGTGAAATGACGGTGTTGCAGGATATCTTTGATTTGATGCCTGTTGGATTTTTGTCCGCAGACTCTGACGGGCGCATTGACCGCTGCAATGGCACGCTCGCAGGCTGGCTGGGCGAGACACCTCGCTCATTGATTGGCCGATCTCTTGGTGAGTTTATAACAGAAGGCAAAGATTCTGGTGAATTGGGCGGCGTCAGTATGGGCGTCGTGACGTTGCAACGGCACGGAGGGGGTGAACCTTTTCTCGCGACGTTGATGCAAACGGCGAAGATGAACAAAGATGGCAGTGAGGCTTTATATACGCGCTCGCTGTTAATTCGCGATATCGCTCTCGATCTGTCAGATGCAAGTACACCAGACCTTGCTGCGTCTAGTGAAGATAGCGATCCTCGTCTTGACATTGATCACGACGAAAATAGAGCGTTGATGGATAATGTTCGTTGGCTTTATCACGATGCACCTGTTGGTATTGCCTTTGCTGACCTTGAAGGAAACATTTCCGGCTGTAATACCGCCTTTAGGAAACTCCTTGGCATCAAAGGCGACACGGCTGTTGAGGGCGCATTCAATGATATGATTGCGCGTGAAGATCGTGATGATGTTCAGGGCGCACTTTCTAAGGTTGTGATGGGTGTTGGTGGACATGGTGTCCATCTGGAAACGAGATTAAACCGCGCTGATGGTGAAGACCTATCGGTCAGCCTGACGGTTGCGCGGATCGTTGATGAAGCTGGTGATACATCAGGACTTATTCTCCACTTTATTGATACGACCGAGCATCGGAACCTTGAGGTTCAATTCACACAATCTCAGAAGATGCAGGCCGTTGGGCAACTGGCGGGTGGTGTCGCACACGACTTTAACAACTTGCTGACTGCGATGATTGGTTTTGCCGACCTATTGCTTACGCGCCGTGGACCAGATGATCCTGATTTTGCTGACATTATGCAGATCAAACAGAATGCCAATCGAGCCACGAACCTTGTTCGCCAATTGCTCGCATTCTCTCGAAAGCAAAAACTCGAACCTGAAGTCATGGATGTGACCGAGCAATTGGGCGAGCTCACTAATTTATTGAGCCGCTTGATTGGTGAGCGCGTGACGCTTGATATGAAGCATGGTCGGAATTTGGGCGATGTTCTTTTTGATAAAGGCCAGTTCGATCAGGTTGTCATCAACTTGTGCGTCAATGCACGAGATGCGATGCCTGGTGGGGGTAAGATAACGATCACGACGAAACCGGTGACGTTAGAAAAGCCAACACCGAAAGGGCACGAAATCATTCCTGTTGGCGATTATATCACAATCAGCGTTTCTGATAGTGGTACTGGTATCGCTAAGGAAAATCTGGAACGTATTTTTGAACCGTTCTTCTCTACCAAAGAAGTAGGGGCGGGCACAGGCCTTGGCCTCTCCACGGTTTATGGGATTGTGCATCAGGCAGAAGGCTACATTTTTGTTGATAGCGCAGTTGGCAAGGGGACAGCGTTTACGCTTTATCTGCCGGTTTATGAAACCAAAGCTGATGATGCGCGGAAGAAGGTTGCGCCAGCGCAGATTGAGATAGAAGGTGACCTCACCGGGCAGGGGACAATCTTGCTGGTCGAGGACGAGGATGCTGTTCGATTGTTTGGATCACGTGCTTTGCGTAACAAAGGGTATGACGTTCTGGAAGCAACTGATGGTGAAACCGCCCTCGATGTCATCGCCAATACGAAAACACCAATTGATCTGATTATATCTGATGTGGTTATGCCAGGTATGGACGGGCACACGCTGGTTAATCTTGCCCGACAGGAACTGGATGGCGTGAAGACAATCTTGATGTCTGGGTACTCAGAAGACGTGTTCAGGAACGGTCCTGACATGGATCCTGAAATTGCTTTCTTAGGCAAGCCTTTCACATTGAAGGGACTCGCGGCGAAAGTGAAGGAAGTTCTCGATAGTTAATGGTCGAATCGGTCGATTAATTCATATCGAAAACGTTACGAATACTATTGTTTTTACAGGAACGTTCTAAGAACAATTATAATTAAAATCAATAAAATCAGTAGATTAAAAAAATACTGGACAAAAAGAACAAATAAGATACAAATGTCTCCATTGAAACGCCCTGACGGGTATGCCAGAACGGAGATGCAAAATGAGTAGCCCAGCCTTACGCGTAGTAGACAAGGAAAAAGACGTGGATAAAACGAAAGCGCTAGACGCTGCCGTCGGTCAGATTGAACGGGCGTTTGGTAAAGGCTCGATTATGCGCCTTGGCCAACGTGAAGTTATGCAGGTCGAAAGCATCTCTACAGGATCTATTGGTTTGGATATCGCTCTCGGTATTGGCGGTGTGCCAAAGGGCCGGATCATGGAAGTCTACGGACCTGAGAGTTCTGGTAAAACGACATTGGCGCTGCACATTGTTGCTGAAGCACAAAAGTTGGGTGGCACGTGTGCTTTCGTCGATGCTGAGCATGCGTTGGATCCGAAGTACGCAAAGAAACTTGGCGCAAACGTCGAAGAACTTCTGATTTCGCAACCAGATGCCGGTGAGCAAGCGCTTGAGATTGCTGATACGCTTGTCCGCTCCGGTGCAATTGACGTGTTGGTTGTTGATAGTGTCGCGGCCTTGGTGCCTCGCGCTGAACTCGAAGGCGAAATGGGCGATACGCACGTTGGTCTTCAGGCGCGTTTGATGAGTCAGGCGCTGCGTAAATTGACGGCATCCGTATCTAAGTCCAACACACTGGTAATTTTCATTAACCAGATCCGTATGAAGATTGGTGTGATGTTTGGCAGCCCTGAAACCACATCAGGTGGTAACGCGCTGAAATTCTATTCTTCTGTCCGTCTTGATATTCGCCGGATTGGTGCGATCAAGGACCGCGACGAAGTTGTTGGTAACCAGACCCGCGTTAAGGTTGTTAAGAACAAGGTGGCCCCGCCGTTCAAACAGGTCGAATTCGATATCATGTACGGTGAAGGCATTTCCAAGATGGGTGAGATTCTCGACCTTGGTGTGACCGCTGGAATTGTTGAAAAGTCCGGCTCATGGTTCTCTTTTGAGAGCGAGCGGATCGGTCAGGGGCGTGAGAACTCTAAAAAGTTCCTCAGGGATAACCCAGTTATTTCAGACCGTATTGAGATGCTTATCCGCCAAAACGCAGGACTGATCTCTGAAGAAATGATGACCGGCCCAGATAATCCTGACGAAGCCAAAGCTGTTGATGAGGGCGGTGAAGAGGCTGCACTCGATTAATCTGGCTGGGCTTTTGGGCCCATGAGAACACTGGCTATAAGATTTGCCCCTCGCTTTGGCGGGGGGCTTCTATTTGCCTGTATAGTTCCGTCTCTCGACACATCCCCCGGAACCCGTTAAAACCTTGCGTCCGCCTGAGAAAACACCATTTCCAGGTTTGGTTATTCAAGTTCCGGAGCGACGAGAAAAAGCATGCAAAAAGTTAATGATATCCGTAAGGCGTTTCTCGACTATTTCGAGACCAATGGTCATGAGATTGTCTCGTCGTCGCCTCTTGTCCCACGTAACGATCCGACCCTGATGTTTACGAACGCCGGTATGGTTCAGTTCAAGAATGTTTTTACGGGTAACGAAGCACGCCCATACAGCCGGGCCGTGACGTCACAAAAGTGCGTGCGTGCAGGCGGAAAGCATAATGACCTCGAGAATGTGGGCCATACAGCGCGCCATCACACATTTTTTGAGATGCTCGGTAATTTCTCTTTTGGTGATTACTTCAAGGATCAAGCCATCGAATTGGCATGGAATCTCGTCACGAAAGAGTTCGGTCTGAACAAAGACAAGCTCTTGGTCACGGTGCATTCCTCGGATGAAGATGCGGCTGACCTTTGGAAGAAGATTGCAGGTATTCCGGATAGCAGAATTATTCGTATCCCGACCTCGGACAATTTCTGGTCGATGGGTGATACGGGGCCTTGTGGTCCTTGTTCTGAAATCTTCTTTGATCATGGTGACCATATTCCTGGTGGGCCTCCAGGTTCACCGGATGAAGACGGTGACCGGTTTATTGAAATCTGGAACCTGGTGTTCATGCAGTTTGAACAGCTCACCGCTGATGAGCGTGTAGATTTGCCAAAGCCTTCGATCGATACGGGTATGGGGCTCGAGCGGATTGCTGCTGTGATGCAGGGGACGCACGACAACTATGAGATCGATATGATGCAGGCGTTGATCCGGGCTTCCGCTGAAGCATCGAAGACGGATGCGGACAGTGTGTCGCACCGTGTAATTGCCGATCATTTACGTGCCAGTACATTCTTGATCACGGATGGCGTGCTGCCGTCGAATGAAGGACGTGGATATGTGTTGCGCCGGATCATGCGCCGCGCCATGCGCCATGCCCATATGCTGGGATGCACAGACCCACTAATGTTCCGCCTTGTACCTGCTTTGATCCGGGAAATGGGCGATGCCTACCCAGATTTAAAGCGATCCGAGCCTTTAGTGACCGAAACGCTGAAACTTGAAGAGACGAAGTTCAAGCAGTTGTTGGAGCGTGGCTTGAAGCTTTTGGATGACGCGACTGGCGAAATGGCGGCTGGTGACGAGTTGGACGGCGAAGTCGCATTCAAACTTTATGACACATACGGTTTCCCGCTTGATCTGACACAGGACGCTCTAAAGGTTCGTGAGATTACGGTTGATGAAGACACTTTCAAGTCAGCCATGCAGCGCCAGCGCGAAGAAGCGCGTAAGGCTTGGTCTGGATCGGGTGATGCGGTAACAGACGCCATATGGTTTGGGGTGCGTGATAAAGTTGGCGCCACAGATTTCTTAGGTTACGACACGGAAAGTGCTGAGGGCCAGATCAAGGCAATTGTTGTTGATGGTAAGTCTGTTGAGAGCGTAGGGGCAGGTGCACAGGTTTATCTTGTGCTCAATCAATCGCCGTTTTATGGCGAAAGTGGTGGCCAAATGGGCGACTGCGGCGTGATTAAAACAGATGACGTCACGATCATAATTTCAGACACTCAAAAACGTGTTGATGATGTTCATGTTCATATTGGCGTTGTTGAGAGCGGCACTGTGAATGTTGGAGACGAGGCCCGTCTGGAAGTGGACAATGAAAACCGTTCCAGACTTCGTGCGAACCATTCTGCGACACACCTGCTTCACGAAGCATTGCGCCGTCGTTTAGGCGACCATGTAACACAAAAAGGCTCGTTGGTTGCCCCGGACCGTTTACGATTTGATGTCTCCCATCCAAAAGGGGTGAGCGCGGACGAGTTGGCGAATGTTGAAGTCGATGTGAATAATCAGATCGCTGCGAACGCGAGCGTATCAACCCGCCTTATGGATCCAGAGTCTGCTGTCGAAGCAGGCGCGATGGCGCTGTTTGGTGAAAAGTATGGCGATGAAGTGCGTGTTGTATCCATGGGCGATGACATCAACGCTGATTTCTTCTCGACGGAACTTTGCGGTGGCACCCACGTGAAACGCACAGGCGACATTGGGGTCTTTAAAATATTATCTGAAACCGCCGTCGCGTCTGGTGTTCGGCGTATTGAAGCTCTTACCGGTGCAGGTGCGCGTGCGTATTTTGCTGAAACAGAAAAGACATTATTTGAGGTCGCTTCGCATTTGAAGGCCAATCCATCTGACGTGCCTGCACGTGTTAAAACGCTGGTTGAAGAACGCCGTAAGCTCGAACGCGAACTTGCTGACGCGCGTAAGAAATTGGCAATGGGTGGTGGTGTGTCCAAGTCCGACGATACGAACGCTGTTGAGACCGTCAACGGTGTCGCGTTTTTGGGACGTGTGCTTGAAGGTGTGCCTGCAAAAGAACTCAAAGGCGTTGTCGATGATCTAAAAACGCAAATGGGTTCCGGCGTTGTTGCGGTTCTGTCGGTCAATGATGACAAAGTATCTTTGGTCGTTGGTGTTACGGATGATCTGACGGCCACAAATAGTGCGGTTGGTTTGGTGCAAGCTGGTTCTGCGGCTGTTGGCGGCAAGGGTGGCGGCGGTCGTCCGGATATGGCGCAGGCTGGTGGCCCGGATACATCTAAAGCGAACGAGGCACTTGATGCGATTAAGGCGGCAATCAACGCCGTTAGCTGATCCTTCTTTGGGGAATTATTCCTGAAAGTAACGTCCCGGTGTCTTGCCCAGCGCACGCCTGAACATGGCGATAAAAGCGCTTTGTGACGCGTACCCCAAATCAAACGCAACGTCGGTTACGCTGTCGCCGCGTGCCAGATGTGCCAGAGCGGCCAAAAGCTTTACCTGCTGTCGCCATTGGCCAAATGTCATATCAGTTTCACGCATGAACAAGCGGGCGAGGGTTCTTTTACTCGCACCCAACTCGACGGCCCAATCATCAAGAGTACGCGTATCTGCAGGATCATCAATTAGTGTATTCGCGATAATTTTGGTTTTTCGATCATGCGTCATGGGCAGATGGAGAGGCGCGATAGGCAAGCCTTCAATCTGATCCAGCAACACATGGACAAGGCGCGCATCGGCACTCTCAGGTACTGGGTCTGCAATGATGTCCATAGACGCCAGGATCAATTCCCTGAGGAGTGGTGCGACCGTGACGACGCAGCAGACGTCTGGGAGGCCTGGGCGCGCATCAATTGCAATGTACAATGAGCGAAGCGAGAGCGGCGTGCCTTGCGCCTTTACGTGATGTGATGTGCCGGGCGGAATCCAGACCGCACGCTGTGGCGGCACAACCCATACACCCTCAAGTGTTGTTACCCGCATGACCCCTTGGACGGCATAAAGCAATTGCGCGCGCTCATGAGTGTGCCAGTCGATAACATGATCAGCCGGGCATTCCCGTGACCGCGCGATGATCAGGCCAGGACCTTGATCCACACCCTTAAGGGGCGGCAGCACCATATCGGGAGAGAGGATGGAAGTTGTCACTTTTGAGATGTTTTTTGTCATTATAGCCGATATAAGCCTTCAATTGCCTCTGGTAAAGTCCCTGCCACTAGAAAATTAGCGACGATGAAAAGGTACTGCGAGAATGAGTGAAACGGGTTTTTTGAGAAATGGCTGGAAAAGTCGCGAGGTCTTTCTTGTCCTGACGGCTATTGCGATGCCGATTTCATTCTCAACGTGGCAGGCTCTGTTTAACAATTTTGCACATGACTCCGCAGGACTTGGCGGAGACGGGATTGGGTACATCCAATCGTTTCGTGAAGTTCCAGGTTTTTTGAGCTTTACCGTTATCTTCTTGTTGCTCTGGTTTAAGGAACAATCATTCGCCCTCGTGGCATTGATGCTGCTGGGTATTGGAACCATGGTTACGGGGTACTATCCCACGTTTTGGGGGTTGATGCTGACGACGTTCCTGATGTCTGTCGGTTTCCATTACTTTGAGGCGTTGCATCAATCGCTAGCATTGCAGTGGACTGATAAGAAAACGGCCCCCGAAGTCATGGGTAAGATTGTCAGCGCACGGTCGTTTGCAGCCCTTGTGTCGTTCGGCATCATTTATGTGATGTTGGATACGATGGAGTTGGACCTGAACTGGGTTTATACGATTGGCGGCGCTGTCACGATGTTGATCGCCGTGTATTGCTGGTTTGCGTTCCCGACGTTCACAGCCAACGTTGAACAATCTAAAAAGATTGTGCTCAGAAAGCGTTATTGGCTCTGGTATGCGCTCGTATTCATGTCCGGTGCGCGTCGGCAGATCTTTGTCGTGTTCGCAGGGTTCTTAATGGTGCAGAAATTTGGCTTCACGGCTGGGGAAATGAGCCTGATGTTTTTGGCCAATATGGTTGCGACCATATATCTGGCACCAAAAATTGGCCGAATGATCTCGCGGATCGGTGAACGGAATATGCTGATCATCGAATACAGTGGTCTTGTTTTTGTATTCGTTGGTTATGCCTTTGCATCCGAAGCCTGGATGGGCGTTGCCATGTATATTGTCGATCACATCTTTTTTGCGATGGCGATTGCGATCAAGACGTATTTCCAAAAGATTGCGGACCCCGCGGATATCGCGTCTTCAAGCGGTGTTAGCTTCACAATTTCGCATATCGTTGCGATTGTTATTCCTGCTACGTTCGGGTTCCTCTGGCTAACCTCGCCTACGTATGTTTTCCTAGCAGGAGCAGCGATGGCGGCAGTCTCGCTCGTGCTTGCATTCCTGGTGCCTCGTAATCCGGAATCAGGTAACGAGTCGATCATCTTCCGCGTCATAGGAAAACCACAAGCAGCGGAATAGCGAATTCATGATGAGCAAACGATTTGACGGTACTGAAAACTATGTTGCGACCGATGACCTAAAGATTGCAGTGAATGCTGCTGTCGGTCTCGGCAGACCTTTGTTAGTCAAAGGAGAGCCCGGCACGGGTAAAACTGTTCTGGCCGAAGAGATTGCGAAATCTCTGGGTGCCCCTTTGATCCCATGGCATATCAAATCGACGACTAAGGCTCAGCAAGGCCTCTATGAATATGATGCTGTAGCGCGACTTCGTGATAGCCAGCTTGGCGACGAGCGTGTGCACGATATCTCGAACTACATTGTCAAAGGCAAGCTTTGGGAAGCGTTTGAAAGTGAACAACGTCCTGTGTTGTTGATTGATGAAGTCGATAAGGCTGACATTGAATTTCCAAACGATCTTTTACTCGAACTCGATCGTATGGAATTTCATGTCTATGAAACAAAAGAAACCATTCGCGCAGATAACCGCCCCGTTGTGATTATCACATCGAATAATGAAAAAGACCTACCGGATGCATTCTTGCGCCGCTGTTTCTTCCATTACATCAAGTTCCCTGATGAAGGCACGATGCGGGCGATTATTGATGTACACTTTCCAGATGTGCAGAAGCGTCTGGTCAAAGAGGCCATGGAAGTTTTTTACGAACTTCGGGATGTGCCAGGCCTCAAGAAACGTCCATCGACGTCCGAGTTATTGGATTGGATCAAGTTGTTGATGATCGAAGACATACCGGTTGATGCTCTGCGCTCCAACGATAAAAAAGACCTGATTCCACCGCTTTACGGGGCCTTGCTGAAAAACGAGCAGGACGTACATTTGTTAGAGCGTTTAGCATTCTTGAACCGCCGCGAAGGTGGGAATTGAAGCGATCACTCGTGACGTCGTTTCTTATTCATGTTTTCATAGGCGATTATGGTAAAATATATCGATCCTGCTAAAATAGAGCGCCTTGGGCTAGAGGCTTGGGACTGGGTGTTGGCGCATGTTCTTGTGTGGCCGACAGCAGTGCAGGCTGCGATTGTTATTGTCGCTTTCCTGGTTGCGCGGTTGCTGGCACCCAAACTCGTCGCATTGATCACACGCACTGCAGACCATCCGAAGTTCCCAAACTGGTTAGCACCTAAAGTTCGTTCCTGTGCGTCATTGAGTTTTGCGTTCGTTTGGTTGGCCCTGCAATGGTTCTCGGTTTTTGCTGCGATTGAGGCTGAATGGCCAAGTCGTCTCATTGAAAGCGTTGTTTCGCTCCTGACGGCATGGGTGGTTATTCGGTTCGCTTCAAGTTTTGTGCGCGACGCTGGTTGGTCACGCACTTTAGCGGTTTTTGCCTGGTCAGTTGCTGCGCTCAATTTAGTCGGTTTGCTCGGGCCGACGGTTCATACCCTTGAGAGTATGGCACTTTCAATGGGCGATATCAGACTGTCAGTTTTAGGACTGATCAAAGCTGGCATTGTCCTCATGCTCTTGCTTTGGGTGGCAGGCATTATGTCACGACTTATCGAGCACCGGCTTGATGCCTCACAAACGCTTTCACCGTCAGCACGTGTCCTCGTCAGTAAACTTATTCGTGTTCTGTTGATCGTCATTGCGATCATTGCGGCCTTGGAAAGCATCGGTATCGACCTTACGGCGCTGACGGTATTTGGTGGTGCTATCGGTCTTGGTATCGGGTTTGGTCTGCAAAAAGTGATTTCGAATCTCATGAGTGGTGTAATTTTACTCATGGACAAATCTGTTAAACCGGGCGATGTGATTGCGATTGACGGCACCTTTGGTTGGATCAATCGACTAAGTGCTCGATATGTCTCCGTGATCACGCGTGATGGCATAGAGCATCTTATCCCAAATGAGGACTTGATTTCACAACGGGTCGAGAACTGGTCCTATTCCGACAGTCTGATCCGATTGAAGCTGCCGATTGGCGTTGCTTACGAATCCGATGTGCCTCTGGCAATGACGCTTGCCGTTGATGCTGCGAAAAACGTTAAGCGTGCGCTTGATAACCCTGCGCCTGTATGTCGACTGATGAATTTTAGTGATGATGCTGTTGAATTAGAGCTACGTGTTTGGATCTGTGATCCTCAAAAGGGTGTCGCGAATGTTCAGTCAGAAATTCTGCTGAATATCTGGAACCTTTACCATGAGAATGGTGTTGAGTTTCCATTCTCGCAGCGTGATCTGCATATCAAGTCGTCCGTACCACTTCGTGTAGAAATGGTTTCCAAGGGCACGCCAGACAATGATGCGTTTGACGACCTCTCAGATAATCCCAAGGAAAATCCAAAGGATAGCTGATGTTTATAGACTTCTTTCTAAAACTTCGCGATGTCGGTGTGCCGTGTTCACTCAGAGAATATCTAACATTGGTCGAAGCTGTTGATAGTGGCTACGCGGATTTTGACCTGAATGGATTTTACTTTCTAAGCCGCTCAGCGATGGTCAAAGACGAGCGAAATCTTGATAAATTTGACCGTGTATTTGGCGAAGTGTTTAAAGGCATTGAGACACCTGAGGGTGAAGAGGGGGCAACCCACGATATCCCTGAGGAATGGCTTCGAAAGCTTTCTGAGAAAATCCTCACAGACGAAGAGAAAAAACAGATCGAAGCTATGGGTGGTTGGGACAAGCTCATGGAGACACTCCAGAAACGTCTCGAAGAACAAAAAAAACGCCATCAAGGTGGGTCAAAATGGATCGGCACGGGGGGCACGTCACCGTTTGGTGCCTATGGCTATAACCCGGAAGGTGTGCGTATTGGCCAGGATGAAAATCGTAATTTCTCAGCTGTGAAAGTCTGGGATAAACGGGAATTCAAAAACCTTGATGACACGCTTGCCCTTGGAACAAGAAATATCAAAGTGGCTTTGCGGCGCCTCAGGCGATTTGCCCGTGAAGGGGCGCCTAGTGAGCTTGATCTGGATGGCACGATTAAAGGAACGGCGCGTAAAGGGTTCCTCGACATTCAAATGCGTGCTGAGCGGCATAACGCTGTTAAGGTATTGATTTTCTTTGATGTTGGCGGCTCGATGAATCCTCATGTACGCACGATGGAAGAATTGTTTTCAGCCGTACGAAGCGAGTTCAAGCATCTGGAATATTTCTATTTTCATAACTTTTTATACGAGCGTGTGTGGCGTGATAATCGTCGCCGGCAAACGAATTCAACGCCAACCTGGGAAGTCCTTCGGACATTCCCCCATGATTATAAAGTGGTGATCGTAGGGGATGCGTCAATGAGCCCATACGAGATCGTCATGCCAGGTGGCAGCGTTGAACATTGGAACGAAGAAGCCGGGGTTGTGTGGCTCCAGAGGTTGCTGCAGATTTATCCAAAAACGATTTGGCTGAACCCGATCAAGAAAGACTGGTGGGATCACACGCAATCGGTCTCCATGGTTCGTGAACTCATGGAAGACCGAATGTATCCGCTAACGTTATCGGGCTTAGAGGACGCAATGCGCGAGCTGACGCGCTAGCGAAGTCCCATATTACTTAGCGTCAGCTGCAATGCGCATTGTGATAATTTTGTCTGGATCTTCGACAAGACCATTGGCGCGCTCGTCGCCTTTTTTGATCTGATCGACATATTCCATGCCATCAATGACTTCGCCCCAAATGGTATACTGTCCATCTAGCCATGTGCTTGGCTCAAGGGTGATAAAGAACTGGCTGTCGGCACTATTTGGGTTTTGTGATCTCGCCATGCCCATCGTGCCGCGATAAAACTTCTCAAGGTCGGTAAATTCGGCAGCAATATTCTGACCAGAGCCACCGGTGCCGTTTCCGTCAGGATCACCTGTCTGTGCCATAAAGCCATCGATTACGCGGTGGAAAACAAGGCCATCATAAAACTTTTCACGGACAAGCTCTTTAATGCGAGCAACGTGATTGGGCGCAATATCAGGGCGCATTTCAATCACGACCATGCCGGATTTTAGTTCTAGATGAAGGGTGTTTTCTAGATCGGCTGCTTTGGCTTCTGTGTTCATGGCAAATACCGTAAATAGCGCGAGGATAACAATGCCAGCAAGGCGGCGCATTTTACTCTCCTAATCTGGTGAATATGTTCCGTTTTCTATGACTTAATTGCCCTCAATCGAACTGGGCGTCAATATCTGACTGCATTAAACCTTTGCCTTTGTGCTGTGGGCCTTCGAGCAATTTGTCGTCTTTGATCTCATTCGAGAGGGTTGTTGCGGTACCTTTATAGGTATCGCCATCCAATAGGGCTGCGATAGAAATGATACGCTCTTCAATATATCCGAGTGATTTCGTGATTTTACCGGCTCGCTGGCCTGTTATGTCCTGGAAGGTGCATGCTTCATATATTTTCTGAGTGCTCACAGTCATCGCGCTGAGGAGTATTTCTGCGTCGGCGTTGTTGCTGACGAATGAGCGTAAAGTCGCAATGCTTTCGTCGCTCTGTTCAGCAGCGCCAATAATTGTGTGTGTCGATTTCTCGGTTGCCTGATCGATGGCATTAATTTCTTGTTCAATGCGCTGCGCCATTTGCCGCAGGCTCAACAGTTCAGATTTGAGTATGTCCATATCTGCTTGCTCAGGCATCGAATATCGCTCCTCAACAAGGAATTTTAGGTATTAAATCGATCGATTAATTTCAGTGCGGCATCGGTTGGCGTGATCTTTCCTGCGCGAACGTCGGCCTCAAGGGTATCCGCAACATCACTTTTCTGCCGAACGCGTTCAATAAGTGTCGCAGTGACTTCATCCCACATCCAGCTTGCAGCCTGTTCTGCGCGCTTTTCATCGGTCGCACCGGCGTCTCTCATGATTTTGCCGAATTCATCCATTTTTTCCCAGACTTCAGGGATGCCAGCCCCCGTATGGGCAGAACATCGGAGGACATGTGGCCGCCATAGCTCATTGCCGGTTCGGAGCATATGAATTGCTGAACGATAATCTTGAAATGCACGGCTCGCAGCTTTTGCCAAATCGCCATCGTCTTTTGTCACAACCAAAAGATCGGCCATCTCAACAATGCCCTTCTTGATGCCTTGTAAATCATCACCACCACCAGGCGCCACCAAAAGAGCAAACATATCGACCAAGTCCGCAACGGCGTACTCGGATTGTCCAACGCCAACGGTTTCAACAAGAATGACATCAAAGCCGCTGGCTTCAACGGCGAGAATGGTTTCTCTGGTCCGCCTCGCAACACCCCCCATTGAGCCACCCGATGGAGACGGTCTGACAAAGGCATCAGGATGCCGCGCAAGGTTCTCCATCCGGGTTTTGTCGCCCAATATCGATCCACCATGTTTCGGGCTCGAAGGGTCAACAGCCAAGACAGCGACCCGGTGGCCCTGTTCAATGACATGAAGACCAAAGGTCTCAATAAAGGATGATTTCCCGACACCAGGTACGCCAGAGATGCCGATGCGCAATGACTTGCCAGTTTGGGGCAGGAGCTCTGAGAGGGCTTCCTGTGCATCTACTCGATGATCTGTACGTGTTGATTCAATGCGGGTTATGAGACGGGCGAGGGCGCGTCGACTCCCGCTTTGGACCCCAGATACCAGTTCCTTAATCTCACTCACGGTTTCTTACGCTTCTTTTTTGGTTTCTTAGCGTCGGCGTCAGCTTTTTCGTCGAATGACGACCCGAATGCATGCATGGCCATCACAACCAGCTTTTCTCGCTGTTCCTCAGGGAGGTCATCCAGCAATTTGGTTTTTTGATCGTGAATTGATAACGCCTGTTCGATGAGTGCTTGCCGCCCAGGGGGTAAGTTCTTTTTGCGATCGAGTTCGGCTGATGCACTTTCTATTGCTTGTTGGACAAGGGTTTCTGGCAATACATCCAAGTCGTCGTCATCGGAGGGTTTATTATTGGCTTTAACTGGCGCGTTACTTTTCTTGAGCGTGCCATTTTTGGCAGTTTGAATCTCATCAAGCTTTTTTCGAGCATTCTTATCGATAAAGATCGACAACAGCGCGCGAGAGAAAATATTACCAGCCATATATCAACGCCTCGAACTCATTTTGTTCACAAATTGCGAATCATTTGATAACGGTAGGACTATGTATTTTTCTTGTAAACGTTGATCTAAGCTAGCCAAACTCCAAGTCTGCGCCGTAAACTCTCTACCATGAGAAGAAATAGAGATTCAAAGATTGTCGCCACGCTTGGCCCCGCAAGCAGTTCCGAGAAACAAATCTCGGACCTTTTCGAAGCTGGGGTCGACGTATTTAGAATGAATTCCTCGCATGGAGATCATGCCGGACACCGTGAGCGCTATGATATCGTTCGTGGCTTGGAGAAAAAATACGGACGATCGGTTGGTATTCTCCTAGACCTTCAAGGCCCTAAATTACGTGTTGGCGACTTTGAGGGTGGCAAGGTTGTCCTCAAGACTGGGCAGCGCTATCGCTTGGAGGCTGATGAATGCCTTGGTGATACGAAGCGTGCATGTTTGCCACACCCTGAAGTCTTTAAGGCGCTCGAGCCTAATACTGACCTGTTGCTTGATGATGGGCGTCTACGCCTGAGGGTGCTTGAGCATGGGGAAGGCTGGGCCGAGACTGAAGTCATTGTCGGTGGTGTGTTATCAAACCACAAAGGATTGAACGTGCCGAGCGTGATCCTTGATGTCAGCCCACTGACGGCAAAGGATCTCGAGGATTTGCGGTTTGGTCTGGATCTTGGTGTCGACTTTATCGGCTTGAGTTTCGTGCAACGTCCAGAAGATGTGGCTGAAGCAAAGAAGATTATTGCTGGCCGTGCACACGTCATCAGCAAGCTTGAGAAGCCCCAAGCGCTTGAGCGTTTAGAAGAGATTGTAGATTTGTCAGATGCGATCATGGTTGCCCGTGGTGATCTGGGTGTCGAAGTCCCGCCTGAAGATGTGCCGGGGCTACAAAAGCGGATGCTGCGTGCATGTCGTCATAAAGGGAAGCCTGTAATCGTGGCAACCCAGATGCTGGACAGCATGATCCATGCGCCAACACCAACACGTGCCGAAGCATCTGACGTAGCGACGGCGATTTATGACGGTGCCGATGCCGTGATGTTATCAGCAGAAACGGCCGTTGGTGATTTTGCCAATGAAAGTGTTGCGATGATGGACCGGATCATCAAACGGGTTGAAGGCGATCCGCTTTATCGGGAAATGCGAGAGGCTGAGCGTCGTGCCCCTGAGGCAACGGCTGCGGATGCTATTTCGGCAGCTGCGCGTCAGGTGGCAGATACGATCTCTGCTGCTGCGATCGTGACCTTTTCGACAACAGGATCGACGACGATCCGTGCAGCGCGTGAGCGTCCCGTTGTCCCGATCCTTGGATTAACACCACGAAAAGATACAGCGCGAAGAAGTGCGCTGATATGGGGCGTGCACTCAGTTCATACCGAAGATTGTCATGCTTTCCGTGAAATGGTGAGCAAGGCAATCAAAGTCGCTAAATCCGAGGGATTTGCAGAAGTTGGTGACCCTATTGTGATTACAGCCGGTGTGCCGTTTGGGACGTCGGGGGCGACGAATATTCTACGCATTGCCTGGATCGAATAGAGCTCATTTTTGATTAAATCTAAAAATACTGCTAACGGCAGCGATCCACGCACGCCGGAACGAGAAGGCTTGATCGGTGGTCTTTGCGCACTTGGCGCATTTGGGACCTGGGGCTTCTTACCTATTTATTTCAAATATATGCATGAAGTCTCGGCATTCGAGATTCTTGCGCATCGAATTGTATGGTCTGTCGTATTGGTTAGCTTGTTTCTTGTCGCGGTTGGGCGCTGGAAAGAAGTGCTGGCTGTTATAAAAAATCGTCGATTGGTATTCTGGCTTTGTGTGTCAGCAACGTTGCTTTCTTTGAATTGGTTATTGTTTATATGGGCCGTGACCCACGGGCAGATGCTCCAAGGGAGCTTAGGCTATTATATTAACCCGCTAGTGAATGTAGTGCTTGGGGTTTTGTTGTTGGGTGAACGCCTGACCAAGGCGCAATGGATTGCCGTTGCGCTATCGGTTTTGGGTGTCATTGCACTGGCCGCTGGCGTTGGCGAATTCCCATGGATTGCTGTGTCATTGGGTCTGTTATTTGGCTTTTATGGGTATGTGCGCAAAACGGCTGCTGTCGGCGCTGCTGCTGGATTGTTTGTTGAGACCCTCGTTGTGATTATACCTGCGACGGCTTATCTGATTTATCTTGGCGTTAAAGGGCAGGGCGCATTCGGTACTGTATCCTTCAGCTATGATCTTTTGCTGGTATTTGCGGGAGTTGTAACTGCTGTGCCACTTATTCTTTTTTCTGCGGCTGCGCGACGTTTGCGATATGCAACGGTCGGGTTTTTTCAGTACCTTGCACCGACACTTCAATTCATCCTTGCTGTTGCCGTTTACGGAGAGGCGTTCACGGATGCACATAAAATTACCTTCGCACTGATTTGGCTGGCCTTGGCAATTTACTCGTTTGATATTTGGCGAACACGAAAGAAAACAGCATGAACGAACAGCTTTTATATATCATGTTAGATGTCGTCACGCCTGTTGCTGTGTGCGCTGCTGTTGGTGTTTGCTGGGTGAAAATGAAGCAGCCATTTGATACACAAATGGTGACGCGATTGGTTTCCAATGTTGGCGTGCCATGTCTCGTGTTCTCGACACTTGTTGGTGTCGAATTGGATATGAATATCTTTTTTGATATGGCATTGGCAGGGTTTTTGTCGACAACGGCATTTCTGCTTGTCGGGTGGGGGATATTAAAGCTGGCTGGAATGCCAATACGCACGAACCTTAATCCTATTGCCTTTGCGAATACTGGAAACATGGGTTTGCCGCTATGCTTGCTTGCATTCGGTGATCAAGGTTTGGCGCTTGGCATCGCTTATTTTGTCGTTAACGTGATCTTACTCGTGACGGTGGGTATTGCCATTGCATCTGCTGAGTTCAAGCCATTAGATATCCTGCGCCGCCCATTTATATACGCGGTGATCGCGGCGGCACTTTTCCTGATAAGTGATGTAGAAGTGCCGAAAGTCATGTTGAACACAACAGAGCTATTAGGCAATTTTACCATTCCGTTGATGCTGATTACCCTTGGGGTATCTTTGGCGACTTTGCAGATCAACAATATCAGACGAAGTATCGTGATCGTTGCTAGCCGTTTTGGTTTGGGTATACCTGTTGGCTTTGGCTTGGCATCAATACTTGGATTTGAGGGCGCGGCTTACGGGACATTGGTAGTCATGTGCTCAATGCCGGTAGCCGTTATCACGTTCCTGTTTGCCGAAAATTATGGTGCAGATGGACGTGCGGTCGCAAGTTCCGTCGTCCTCTCAACTTTGATCTCGTTTATCATGTTGCCCGGCTTGATCTGGTTCCTGTCGCACTAAGCCAAACGTTATTCTGCAGCTTGTGGCGCTTTTGTAGGATCACGGAAGACGGCGACCAAATCAGCCTCTGATGCTTTAGCCGTTTTGATATTGGCTTCCTTAACATGACCAAACCCGCGCATCTGCATGGGTAGTTTTGCAAGTTGAACGGCTACGGCATGATTGGTCACGTTCAGTGATGACGAGATTTCTAATAGCTGTGCTTCATAATCAGTGATCAATTGGCGCTCCATTTTACGCTCGCCGGTATAACCAAACGGATCAAAGACAGTGCCGCGCAGTCCTTTAAGGCCAGCCATCACTCGGAATGCAGATAACATCCAAGCGCCGTAGGCTTTCTTTTTGAGATGACCAGATGTTGGATCGCGCTCGGCAATAAGTGGTGGTGCCAGTTGGAACTTGATCTTTGCGCCGTCTGCGAAGGTTTCACGAATGGCACGCTCAAATTTCCCATCAGTATACAGACGCGCGATTTCATATTCGTCTTTGTACGCCATGAGCTTAAACAGGCTGCGAGCAACTGCTTCAGTCAGGGATGTGGAGCCCGGTTGGGTGGCGGTCTCGGCGGTGCGAACTTTTTCGATCCAATCACTATACTTTTTTGCATAGCTGGCGTTTTGATATGCCGTCAGATCAGTGATCCGGCGTTCGATAAATCCATTCAACTCAAACGCTTTTGGCGCCTCAACATCGCGCCCCAGGATTTTCTCAACGGCAGCAATATCATGTGCGGCTCGACGGCCCCATAGAAATGCCATTTTGTTGAAATCAATTGCTACGCCATTAAGTTCAATCGCCTTTGCGATAGCTTCCTCTGAGACGGGAAGGAGGCCTTTTTGATATGCATACCCGACAACCATCATGTTCGCAGCGATGGTATCTCCGAGTAAACGTTTTGCGAGATCCGTCGCTTGAATGAAGGAAACATCTTCAGTGCCGACTTCTTCTCGAATTGTTTTCTTGATGCTGTTCTCGGGGAACATCATGTCTGGTGCACGCGTGAAATCAGCTGTCATGGTTTGATGTTCATTGACCACTGCTTTTGTGTTGTCTGCTCGAAGTTTGGAGAGCGTTTCAGCATCACCTGAAGACACCATGTCACACCCAAGGAGTAAATCAGCACCGCCTGCGGAAATGCGTACGGCATGGATGTCGTCGGGTGTGTTCGCAAAGCGAAGATGCGAATAAACCATGCCGTTCTTTTGCGCGAGACCGGCAACGTCTAGAACCGAGATGCCACGTTTTTCAAGATGGGCGGCCATACCAAGAATAGCCCCGATAGTAACGACCCCGGTGCCGCCAATACCTGTGACGACGACGTTGTATGGATCAGACAAGTCAACGGTGCCAGGCTCAGGCAGCGCTGGGAACGGGACATCCCCGACGACTTTTGGTTTTCTAGGTTGTGCGTCTTCAACGGTTACAAAGCTTGGGCAGAAACCATCGAGGCATTTGTAATCTTTATTACATGATGATTGGTCAATGGCGCGCTTGCGGCCGAGTTCAGTTTCCTTTGGTGTAATCGACACGCAATTGGATGCGACACCACAATCGCCACAACCTTCGCACACAGCTTCGTTAATAAACACACGCTTCATAGGATCAGGGTACAAGCCACGCTTGCGGCGGCGGCGCTTTTCCGCGGCGCAGGTCTGATCATAGATCAAGGCTGAGACACCCTTTATGCTGCGGATGTCACGTTGAACCTGATCCAGTTCGTTGCGATGATAAATATCAACGTCGCTTGGAAACCCATAATTGATTGGATATTTATTTGGCTCGTCGGTGACGACGATAATCCGCTCAACCCCTTCAGCACGAATTTGTTGTGCGATGATTGCTGGGTTCAATGCGCCGTCATGTTCCTGCCCGCCGGTCATGGCGACAGCATCGTTGTAGAGAATTTTGTACGTCATGTTGACGCCCGATGCGACGGCAGCGCGGATCGCCAAAAGGCCAGAATGGAAATATGTTCCATCACCAATGTTTACAAAGATATGTTGGGTTTCTGTGAAGGGGGCTTGCCCGACCCAGTTGATACCTTCGCCGCCCATGTGTGTGAAAGTCTCCGTGTCGCGGTCCATCCAGATCGCCATGTAATGACAACCGATACCCGCCGCTGCGCGTGACCCTTCGGGGACGCGTGTAGAGGAGTTATGCGGGCACCCTGAACAAAAATATGGGATGCGCTTTAACTTCTGCTCGCCTGTTGAAAGCGAAGTTTCTTTTTTATCAAGGAATGCGAGACGATCTTTGATGCGATCAGATGTATGAAACTTCTCAACCCGCTTGGCGATGGCACGTGCAATCATCGCTGGTGTCAGTTCACCAGCTGATGGTAAAATCCATTTTCCATCCTCACCGAATTTACCAAAAATACGGGGGCGCACATCTTCGCGCCAATTGTATAGCTGTTCCTTGAGCTGATTTTCGATAACGCCACGTTTTTCTTCAACGACAAGAATTTCCTCGAGACCTTCAGCGAAGTGGCGCGTAGAATCTCGTTCGAGTGGCCACGGCATGGTAACTTTGAATAAGCGGATCCCGATCTCTGCGGCGTGTTCTTCATCGATGCCTAAATCGTCCAACGCCTGGAGAACATCCATATATGACTTGCCCGCCGCGCAAATTCCAAGGCGTGCTTTCGGGCTATCAATTGTTATCTGATTGAGTTTGTTGGCGCGCGCAAAAGCGAGAGCGGCATAAATTTTGTGCTTATGGAGACGCATTTCCTGATCAAGCGGCGCATCTGGCCAGCGAATATGCAAACCGTCTGCAGGCATCTCATAATCATCAGGGAGCACAAAATCATACAATGACGGATCGATATCGACGGACGCAGATGTATCGATATTGTCGGTGATGCATTTCATGCCGACCCATAAACCGGAATAGCGTGACATCTGAATGCCCAGCAAGCCGAGACGCAAAATTTCTTCGACGTTCGCAGGATGTAAAAATGGGATCATCACGTCGGTAAAAGCGTACTCGCTTTGGCTTGGAACTGTTGATGATTTGCATGCCGGGTCGTCCCCAGCAAGGGCCAAGACGCCACCTAATGGAGACGTGCCCGCCATATTTGCGTGGCGGAAAACATCGCCGGTACGATCAACGCCAGGGCCTTTGCCATACCAGATACCAAAGACGCCATCATATTTGGCGCCTTCGAACATATTTACCTGTTGCGTGCCCCAGAGGGCCGTTGCTGCCAAGTCTTCATTTACGGCGGGCTGAAACTTGATGTTGCTGTTCGTTAGATAATGTCGTGCGCCACTGAACTCGCTATCCATGCCCCCCAAAGGCGAGCCGCGGTATCCTGTTACAAAGCCAGCGGTGTTGTGGCCGTGTGCTTGATCCAATGCTTTTTGCATCAACGTCAAACGCACCAGTGCCTGAGTACCGGTCAGGAATACACGACCGCGTTCTAAGGTATATTTATCGTCAAGTGTGGCCTTGATCAGCGACATAGATTTACGGTCTCCCTTTTCCAGTGAATAAAGGTAGTCCGACAAAGGCCTCACGACAATAGGTCATAAATGCTGACATAATATAAGCAAGAAACTGCTATAAACTGCTGTGGTAAAGGCTTGAAAGTTTCACGGGCCCTAATTGTCCACAGAACATAATTCTGAGTGATTTTTTGTTATTGAACGGGTATACCGTGACAACCATTAAACAGATGAATGAGATCCAAATTCTATGACTGTGCTTGTAACAGGTGCCGCTGGTTTCATTGGCTTTCACACGTGCACTGCGCTTCTGGCGCGCGGTGAGACAGTCATTGGTGTTGATATCGTAAATGACTACTACGATCCGACATTAAAAGAGGCACGTCTTGCGAAACTGACGCCACATCCTGAATTTACGTTTGTTCGTGGTGATATTGCAGAACGGGATCAGATGGAGAAGTTGGTGGCGGATCGTCCTGATATTAACCGCATTGTTAATTTAGCCGCCCAGGCAGGCGTTAGATACTCGCTCGTCAATCCATACGCCTATACGCGCGCAAACGTTGAAGGCCATTTGGTGATGCTGGAAATGGCGCGGCATCTCAAAGATTTTAAGCATTTTGTCTATGCGTCGTCTTCATCTGTTTATGGCGCTAATGACGAGCTGCCATTTTCAATCGAAGAACGCGTTGATCAGCCTGTTTCATTGTACGCCGCGACGAAACGCGCAGGCGAGTTGATGTCTCATTGCTATTCAAGGCTTTATGAAATTCCAACGACGGGTTTGCGGTTCTTTACCGTTTACGGTCCTTGGGGGCGTCCGGATATGGCAGCCTGGATATTTGCCGACAAAATTCTCGCCGGAAAACCAATCGAAGTTTTCAATAACGGCGACATGCATCGTGATTTCACTTACATTGACGATATTGTTCAGGGTGTCCTTGCGGCCCTTGATCATGTGCCTGATGCGGCAGTGCCGGAGCGTGTCTTTAACTTAGGCAATCACCGCGCTGAAAAACTGACAGATTTCGTGAGCCTGCTTGAAGACTCTCTTGGCATGAAGGCTGAGATCATCCTAAAGCCCATGCAGATGGGTGACGTCAAAGAGACGTTCGCAGATATCGAGGCCAGTCGTCAGATATTAGGTTTCAAGCCCACCACATCTATCAAGGATGGCATCCCTAAATTTATCGAATGGTATCGCGCCTATCACGGCAATCTGAATGGCAACTAATCCAGGTTCGGATGCTTTTGGTCCGATTTTACCACGTCACATTGGCATGTTGTTGCTCTTGGCGATGGTGTGGGGGACATCTTTCCTCGTCATAAAAATTGGCGTTGAATACATGTCAGCAATCCAACTCACCGCCTTCCGTTTATCTGTTGCTGCGTTTGTGATGATTGTGTGCGCACTGATCATGCGGAGTGCATTTCCTGTCGGTGCGCGCGCATGGGCGTATTGTTTTGTGCTTGCGGCCTTTGGAAACAGCTTGCCGTTTTTTCTTATTAGCTGGGGTGAAGAAGCGATCGCGAGTGGTTTGGCGGCGATCTTGATGGCCGTGATGCCACTGACGACGCTCGTCCTCGCACACTATTTTACAGATGGCGATCGATTGCGACCGCAGAAACTGATTGGCATTCTACTTGGGTTTGGTGGGGTCATTGTTTTGGTTGGTCCAGAAGCTCTTAAAGGTCTGGGCGGCGATTTTATCCGCCAGCTTGCGACAGCAGGCGGGGCTGTATGTTATGCAATCTCAGTGATTATTGTTCGGCGCATGCCGCCATCCCCAATGATGGGTCGTGCCGCATTAGTGCTTGGGTTCTCGGTCCTGCAAACAGTGCCATTGGCATTGTATCTGTCCGGATGGACGTTGCCTGAATTAACTTTTGATAGCATCTGGCCGTCGGTTTATTTGGGCGTATTTCCAACCGCACTGGCGACGTTGATTTTATTCAAATTGCTGAGCGAAAGAGAACCATCATTTGTCGCATTTCAGAATTACTTGGTGCCGGTGTTTGGTATCATGTGGGGTGCGTTGTTACTGGACGAAGTTGTCACGGTTCAGGTAATGGCTGCGCTATTGCTCATCTTATGTGGTATCTACGTTGCAAACCGACGCCGCCGTCAGCCTTAAACACCGCTGGGCGTTAATCGCGATACAATATGGCCGGCAAGACATCGTGCAGCATCATTCCCATCGTTCGGGTTCTCAAACATTCTGACTTCACTTTGGGGTAAGGGTGGTAATCCTTCCTCGGGAAGCACCTGGCGCATACCTGATTGAATGGCAGAGCGGGGGAGCGCTGTAACGCCAAAGCCAGCAAGGACTGTTGCTTGAAGGCCTGCGTTGACTTCACTAGTGCCAACGATGGCCCATTTGCGACACACGTTGTCGAGTGCAGCGGTCATGGCGTGTCGGATTAAACACGGCGAGGGCGAAACAAGCAACGGCAATGGATCGCGTAATAAAATAGAAGCAGATGGCGTTTTGTCATCAATGACCCAGATCAAATCTTCGCGCCAGATGCTTTGTCCGTTGGTTTCACCCTGAGCTGTTTTAGCAAGCACGACGTCATATCGATTATTGGAGAACCCATTGCGGAGTTCCAGCGACGTGTCGACTGCAATTTCAATATGTACATTTTGGTGCGTGCGCTGAAAGCTGCCCAAAACGTCGGTCAGGTGAACAGCGGCAAATTCTTCGGTGCAGCCAAGACTGACATTTCCAGAAACAGCCGGTTGGTTCAGAAGTGCAATCGCCCGGTCGTGCATTTCAAGAATATGATTTGCTTCAACCAGAAATCGCTCTCCTTCATTTGTCAGTCCGATGCTGCGACCGTTTCGCTCAAATAATTTACGTTCAATACTTGTTTCCAAGCGCTTGATCTGGAGACTGATTGCAGATTGAGTGCGACCTAACAGTTCTCCCGTTCGGGTGAAGCTGCCAGTTCGAGAAACTGTTGCAAAAGCACGGAGTTGATCAATATCGAGATTAATGGGCATTTTTTACCATAACAAATCTAAATGCTATGCATCAAATGAATTAATTTCTTAAATGATAAAAATTGCACTATGTATTGTGAAATTAAATTAAGTGTACGGAGAGTAAGTATATGTTTGAGGGATTTAAGCAGAGCCGCATTGTTGTTGATGGTGTTGGTCTTAATGTGAAGGTCGCAGGCTCTGGCCCTGCAGTCGTCTTAATTCATGGGTACCCTCAGACGCATCATACCTGGCAATATGTCGCCCCCATTATTGCTGAAGGACGTACCGTCGTTGTCCCTGATTTGCGCGGGTATGGCGATAGTGATTGTCCACCGTCTGATGCGGATCATCGTGCCTATTCGAAACGAACGATGGCGAATGATATCGTTGGGATCATGAGCCTGCTTGGCTTTGAGAAATTTGCCATTATCAGCCATGACCGAGGTGCACGCGTTGGGTATCGTCTGACGTTAGATCACCCTGAACGGGTTACGGGTTATATGTCATTGGATGTCATGCCAACCCATGAGATGTGGGCTGTAACCAATAAAGATAGTGCGATTGGAGGATTCCATTGGTCCTTTCTGGCACAACCGTCACCGCAACCGGAAACGTTGATTGGACACGATCCAGATCATTGGTGCACCTGGTTACACAAGTCTTGGGCGGCGCCTAGTTTTGAATTTGATCCGGCAGCAATGTCCGAGTACACCCGCGCATTCCGCAATCCAGATGTTATCCGAGGAACGTGCGAGGACTACCGCGCTGGTGCGACACGTGACGATGAGGATGATCTGGAAAACCTGCGTAACGGGCACAAGATTACCTGCCCAGTTGTCTGCCTATGGGGCAATGCCCGTGCCAAGGGTGGTCCCCGGTTGGCAAGTCCGCTCGATATTTGGGGCAAATGGTGCGCTGGATCTGTTACGGGTGAAGGTGTTGCGACAAGTGGTCATTTCTTACCTGAAGAAGCGCCAGATATTGTGATTGATTGGGCTAAGAAATTCCTGACTGAAACGATCTGATGCATTCGAATTCAGATAACCAAAGTTTGCTGCGAGGTGCAGGTCTGCTGATTTGTGGGTTCGCAATCATTCCTGTAATGGATGCGGCCGCGAAGGATCTGATCGGGCAGGGGTATTCGCCAATTCTGATTGCATTCGCAAGGTTTGCGCTGTCGGCGATTATACTGTCGCCGCTGTTGCTCCGCCGGGGTGCTGCCAAGCAATTGGTTGGTGCGGGTGCGCTGATGCAGGTTATCCGCGCTATAATGCTGGCAATCGCAACGGTGCTATTTTTCTCGGCACTTGAGACGATGAAGATGGCAGACGCATTGGCTGTATATTTCATCTATCCGTTTTTAATCACGTTGATGGCACCTTTGCTGTTGAGTGAGAAAGTTGGATTGAGACGCTTTGTCGCTGTGCTTATCGGGTTTTGTGGATCGCTCCTCATCATCCGGCCAGGTTTTCAAGAAGTGCCCATTGGCGTCTATTACGTGCTTGTGGCGAGTGTGTGCTTTGCACTTTTCAATGTACTTACACGACGCTTAACGGGCATGGGTGATCCATGGATGACTGTTTTCTATCAATCACTTGTTGGTGCCATCGTGCTTGCGGTCTTTGTGCCCGGACATTGGCGGATGCCAGATACAGGCGCGATGATGTTGTTGGGATTGATGATTGCTGCGGCCGTCATTGGCCACTGGCTTTTGATCAAAGCATATGCTTATGCACCAGCGTCGTTGCTCACACCATTTAGCTATTTTGAAATGGTGTCAGCGGTTGTGATTGGGTATTTGTGGTTTACTGATCTACCCGATGGTCCGACATGGGCTGGTATCGGTATTATTGTCGCGACAGGAATTTACATCTCGATGCGAGAGCGGAAGAAAAAGCAGAGACAGGAAATGCCAACGAAGGCTTAGCATCAGGCCAAAACAGGTCGCTATTTCTTGTAAAGAGCCTCTAGGCGATCTTCATAAACGTCGCGTACAATGTGACGGCGGACTTTCATTGTCGGCGTCATCTGATGGTTCTCAACACTGAAGGGTTCGTTTGCGATAATAAAACGTCGAACCTTTTCGATATTGCTGAGTGATTTGTTGACGCGCCCTAGTGCTGGTGCCATCGCCATATGTAATTCTTTGTCGTTGGCTAACTCGGTAAGGTCGCCTTTCTTTTTGTTCTCTCGTTTCCATATTGTCAGCCAATCCGCATCCGGGACGAAGACTGCAACCAGGTTAGGCCGTTTATCACCATAAACCATGGCCTGAGATAATTCTTGTTCGGCGATCAGGATGCCTTCGACACGCTGTGGCGCAATATTATCGCCACCTGAATTGACGATGATATCTTTCTTGCGGTCCGTAATGAGCAGATGGCCATTTTCATTAAACTTGCCAATATCACCCGTGTATAACCAGCCATCACGAACGGTATCGCGGGTCGCTTCCTCGTTGTTCCAGTATCCCATCATAACCAATTCACCACGGACAAGAATTTCACCATCCTCGGCGATTTTTACTTCTGTGTTGATGACAGGCCTGCCGACAGTATTAAGGCGTGCGTCAGGTGCCCGGTTTACTGAAATTAACGGCGCTGATTCTGTCTGACCATACCCTTGAAGGATACGAAGGCCCAGCGCGTTAAAGAAGATTCCAATCTCAGGGTTGAGGGGCGCGCCGCCTGAGACCAGTGCCTTCAAGCGTCCACCAAAACGGCCACGTACTTTATCGCGCACAAGCTTGTCTAAAATAATATCGATGATTGTCTCGATGGGACCTAAGCGACCGGTTTCGTATTTTTTGCGGCCAAGCTCCAGAGTCTTTTCGAACATCGCTTTCTTGAGGACACCAGCCTTCAATACACCGGCCATAATCTTTTGGTGCAGAACTTCATAAAGACGGGGCACAGCGGTCATGATCGTTGGATGGCATTCGGCCATATTTGCGGAAAGACTTTCAACACCTTCTGCGTAATAAATCTCTCCACCAACGGCGATTGGGAAGAACTGACCAGCGGTGTGCTCATAAGAATGGCTAAGTGGGAGGAACGATAGAAATACCTCACGTTCAAGACCAAGGTCAGTCAATGCGTCCATCGCCCCAGCACAGTTATGCAGAATCGCACCATGGTGAAGCATGACGCCTTTAGGTACGCCGCCGGTGCCAGATGTATAAATAATACATGCCATTTGATCCGAAGTGACCTGCTCTGCCATTTGGATGATGTTTTCATCCCGTGCGCGGCCGGTCTCAAGCAAGCTAGCGATGTCTATGATTTTTGGGCCTGAAGTGCTCGTCGCCATCTTCTCCATAACGATAATAAATTCGAGGCCTTCGATTTTTTTGGCACCTTGGATAACTTTTTCTGCAAGTTTTGCCGTCGATACGATAACACCTTTGGCACCACTGTCCTTCAAGATGTGATTGTGGTCTGCCGGGGTATTCGTAATGTAAGCGGGAGTTGTAACGGCACCGATTGCCATTATGGCAACGTCACTGATCAGCCATGCTGGACGATTTTCTGCGACAAGAACGACACGATCACCAGCTTCTACGCCAAGTGATAAAAGCCCACGTGCAAGCGCAACCGCGCGGGCATTCGCGTCGGCCCATGATAAACTTTCATAGTCACCGCCGCATTTTTGCCATAGAAACGGCTGCTCACGATAGGTGGCGGCTTGCTCAAAAAACATAGTTGCCAGATTTGGCCACAAATGTATGGTCATTTTTATCTTGCCCTCTCTTGTGAACGCCTCAACATGCGTACTTTAGGCCGTCTCGCGGCTTATCTCGTATAATTTATAGAGATTTTGAGACAGGGTTCCAATCAACATGACGACAACGGCGACGAAAACGGATTCAGATACACCTCCTACATGGGATCTGGCTGACTTATTTAAAGGGTTAGATGACCCTGAAATCGATAAGGCTTTATCATCTAGAAATGGGGATTCAGCATCATTTCAGAAAGAATTTGCAGGCAAGTTGGCTAGCCTGAGCGGTGCTGCATTTGGTGCTGCGATTGCACGTTATGAAGATATTCTTGAAGGCGCCTTCAAAGTTATGAGTTATGCGCAGCTTTTGCATGCAGCAGATACGGCAAACCAAGAAATCGCGCAGTTTCATCAGTCATGCCAAGAACGCGTTAATGGGATCACGGGGACATTGTTATTCTTTACGTTGGAATTAAACCGTATCGAAGACGATGTCTTGAATGAACAACTCAAAGACCCTGCTTTGGCACGTTATCGCCCCTGGATTGACGCTGAGCGTCAAGCTCGCCCCTATCAATTAAGTGATGATATTGAGCAAATGCTCCATGATAAATCTGTCACGGGGCATGCGGCTTGGACGCGCATGTTCGATGAGACAATGTCGGAACTTCGTTTTCCGTTTGATGGTAAGTCTTTGCCTGTTGGTGATATCCTAAATCATATGACCAGCGCGGATGCCGCTGTACGTGAACGTGCAGGGCGTGGTGTTGCCGAAGGGCTGACATCACGTATTCGCCTGTTCTCACTCGTCACAAACACAATCGCTAAAGATAAAGAGATTGAAGACACAAAACGTAATTTCCCAAGGCCGATGAGTGCTCGGAATATTGCGAACCAGGTGGAAGATGATGTTGTCGATGCATTGAGCACTGCCGTTACCAGTAATTACGGACGCTTAAGCCATCGTTATTATGCCTTAAAGGCGCGCTGGTTTAGTGTTGATCAATTAAATTGGTGGGACCGTAATGCACCGTTCCCAAAAACGCCTGAGCGGACATATTCCTGGGATCAGGCGCGTGAAACTGTCTTGAGTGCTTATGATGGATTTGCGCCTGAGATGGCCAAGACGGCTGAGCAGTTTTTCGATGATCGCTGGATTGATGCATCTCCGCGTGCGGGCAAGAACTCGGGTGCTTTCGCGCATCCTGTTGTGCCATCTGCGCACCCTTATGTGTTAATGAACTTCTATGGTAAACCGCGCGATGTCATGACACTGGCCCATGAGCTGGGGCACGGTGTGCATCAGGTGTTGGCTGGCCCACAAGGGACACTTCTTTCCAACACGCCGCTGACATTGGCTGAAACAGCCTCAGTATTTGGTGAGATGCTGACCTTCAGGGCCATCCTTAATGCTGAGCAAGACCCTGCTAAGCGGCGTGTGCTGCTGGCTGATAAGGTCGAGGATATGTTGAACACTGTTGTGCGCCAAATCGCATTTCACCAATTTGAAACCCGTGTTCACGACCAGCGCCGGGTCAGCGAACTCACAGCGACACAGATTGGTGATATCTGGATCGAGACGCAGTCAGAAAGTCTGGGACCTGCAATTAAGTTTGATGATGATTACCGGTCCTTGTGGTCATACATTCCTCATTTTGTGCACTCGCCGTTCTACGTTTACGCCTATGCGTTCGGCGATTGCTTGGTTAATACTTTGTATGGTCTTTACCAAGACGGTCATCCAAAATTCCAAGAGAAATATTTTGAGATGCTGGCTGCGGGTGGCACCATGCGTCACCGCGAGTTATTAGCCCCATTTGGTCTGGATGCGTCAGATCCGGCTTTCTGGAACCGCGGCCTTGATGTGATCTCAGGATTTATCGATGATCTCGAAGCGGACCTCCCGGCATGAGCATGAACATCTCTGACGTTCATCTGATCCATAGGAAAGCCGAACCAGAGACGACAGCGCCTCCCATTTTATTTATACATGGTGCCTTTGCAGGGGCGTGGTGTTGGGACGAGTATTTTTTGCCATGGTTCGCAAATGCCGGCTTCGATGCGTATGCGATTGACCTGCCGGGTCGGCGGAATCGTTCCGATTATGCAAGGCTGCAAGACTATACGATAAGTGATTATCAAGACGCCGTGTTCGCTGTGATTGATAGTTTCGATCAACCGCCAATTGTTGTTGGCCATTCAATGGGTGGTTTCTTGGGGTGGCGTGCTGCTGAAGAAAAAGACATTGCAGCTTTGGTGATGATGGCACCTGTCCCACCGACAGGACTGGCCGCTCCGGCGATGCAATTGGCTGTCACAAATCCAGCATTGGCCATGGATGTTGCGTCTGTGCATGCAGGGGATATCGCCAGCGTTGATACGTTGCATCAAACAATGTTCTCCAAGAGCGTGCCGAAAGATGTCGCCGCGCAATACATCAGTCGTTTCCAAGGTGAAAGCCAGCTCGCCGTTGCTGGGTTGTACAACCCTCGAATGCCAAACATCATGGGCGTTTGGGGGACACTGATTAAGATTGTCGGTGGTGACAGTGATCCACTTATTCCTGCAGCTCATGTTCATTGGACGGGTTCCATTTGTGGCAGAAGCGCCTATATATATGAGAACATGGGACATGGCATGATGCTGGAAACTGATTGGCTGCGGGTCGCAGAAGATATATCCGAGTGGTTGGATGACCAGGGATTGCGTGTGTCGGATTGAACTGCAACCGGAGTTCTGACGCAGTATGAGTGAAAATAATAGTTTTGGTGGTCGTTTGCGGCGTTATGCCAAAGTTGGCACTGCGGTCAGCGGGGTTGCGGCTAAAGCTGTTGGTGGTCGTGTCTTTGGCATTGAGTTTGATAAGGCGCAACACGCCAAGGAAATTCAGCTGGCACTTGGTGGTCTAAAGGGACCGCTTATGAAGGTTGCGCAAATTTTGTCGACCATTCCTGACGTTTTGCCCGAAGAATACACAGAAGAACTGACCAAATTACAGATGGATGCGCCACCTATGGGGTGGGCGTTTGTGAAACGCCGAATGACGGCTGAGCTTGGTCCTGGATGGCTAAAAGAATTTGAGCATTTTGAGCGTGAGGCCTGTAAAGCCGCTTCACTCGGTCAGGTCCATCGTGCGACGTCTTTGGATGGACGCGACATCGCTTGTAAAATTCAATATCCAGACATGTCATCAGCGGTTGAGGCTGATCTGCGTCAGCTCAAGCTCGTGTTCTCGTTGTACCGACAATATGACAAGTCAATTGATCCGGGCGAGATACATGCTGAGTTATCGGAACGCCTGCGTGAAGAGCTAGACTACGAACGCGAAGCGAAGAACATGTTGCTATATAGGAATATGCTTGCCGGTGAAGCGTGTGTTCATGTGCCTGAACCATTGTTGGATGTATCGAGCAAGCGTCTGTTGTCGATGACTTGGCTTGAGGGTGCGCCCTTACTCGACAATCGCGAAGCCAGTATCGAGCGTCGAAACGATTTGGCGATGAGCATGTTCCGCGCATGGTATGTGCCGTTCTATCACTATGGTGTCATTCATGGTGATCCACATCTTGGTAATTATAGTGCGCGCGATGATGGCTCAATTAATCTTCTCGATTATGGGTGTATTCGAATTTTCCCACCGGCGTTTGTGGGTGCCGTGATCGATTTATACTTTGCGCTTTTGAATGACGATGAAGACTTAGCGGTCCATGCTTATGAGACGTGGGGGTTTAAAGGCCTGAATAAAGAAATGATTGGCGTGCTCAACCAATGGGCTGAATTTCTTTATGCACCTTTGCTTGAGGATAAAGTCCAGACGATCCAGGAAAAGAGCGGCGTTCAGTACGGTGCCGGTGTTGCGGCAAAAGTACATGCTGAGCTTAAAAAGTTTGGTGGTGTGACACCGCCGCGAGAATTCGTGTTGATGGACCGTGCAGCCATTGGCTTGGGCAGCGTCTTTACGCACCTTGATGCCGAGATTAACTGGCATCAGATGTTCCACGAATTGATCGAAGGTTTCGACGTTGATGTGCTGGCAAAAAGACAAGCTGATGCATTGACGGCAGTCGACCTTAATGAATTCATATAAAGCGAGCCCGCCTTGTTGCCCATGGCACCGAGGACTAAGTTAAGGCTCTGCAATCTGATTTAAAATTTAAAGGATGTGCTCCCATGTTTGTCAAAGGCGGCGGCACAAAGAAGAGGTTTCTGAAACAAGGTGAAGTCCTGTTTCGTGACGGTGATGCTGGGGACGCTGCATTCATCGTCGATAGTGGTCATGTCGGTATTTGTAAAATTGTCGAAGGCGAAGAGGACGAATTGGCAACGCTGAACCCGGGTGAGTTGTTTGGTGAGATGGCGATTGTTGATGGGTCCAAGCGAATGGCGCATGCTTTAGCTAAAGAAGACAGCGTCGTTATCGAGATTCCAACAGCGGCACTAGAGATGCGATTAAAGAAAGTTGATCCCTTTCTTAAGGCGCTGATGAATATCCTTGTGAATAATCTGCGCAGTGTGCATCAGGCGTATATGAAACGTGCGCGCTCAATCAATGATTACATGAATGCGATTGAATTCCACACGCAGGGGTTCCGACTTTATTTGACGCGCCTGGACGAGTCGCAAATGTCGACTGAAGGATTAGAGAAGCTGGCGCGGATTGATGTGCTGGTTCGAGATTTACGAAGGTCGTTCAAAGATCATGATGATCCAAGGTTTAGCGCACTCCGCGAACAAGATATCAACCACAAAAAATAACCAATAGGCTATATGTCTTTCGTTAAACGTGTCCCATAAAATATTGCGATGATGACCAATGTGACGCCTGTGAGCTGAAGCGGACTAAGAGTTTCGCCAAGTACAAACCATGCAAACGCGATTGAAACCACAGGTTCAATGTTGTGGATCAATGCGACATTCCCTGCACTGGCAAACTTAACGGCGGCCATCTGTGCTGTGACACCGATAAGGTTGGCGACACCGGCGCAACAAAGCGCGATCCAGCCCAATGTCGTCTGCGGTAAGGAAAAAGTGTCTGTTGTCAGCATGATCACAAGGGCGAGTGGAAATAAGAGCAGGTTTGCATAAGCCGCCAATAGGATCGGCTCAACTGTTTCAGATGCTTTGGCACCGGCTAGAAAAAACACAACGGTGCCAAGCCCACCGATAAACGCTAACGCAACCCCAATGGGATTGAGAGTCTCGAAACTGGGCCCTAAGGCCAATCCCAAACCGGCAAAGGCAAATAGAAAAGTTGCCAATCGTTTTGGGCCAGGCATTTTACGGGCCTTTATCGCCTCATAAGCCAGAATGACGAGTGGAAAAGTATAGAAGATCAGTGCGGCCAGCCCGATCGGGATATAGGCAACGCTCATCATGTAACCAAACGAGATCATCACGAGGCCGACACAACACATTGCCGTTGCGCGCCATGCGGCTCTTGGGAGAGCAATTTGCCCACAGACGAGCCGCGCCACGATGAACATCACAATGAGGCCAAGGGCACCACGCGAGGTGATCAAGGTGAGTGGCGTTGATCCGGCATCGTACATCAAACGTGCAAATGTCGTAATGAACGCAAGCGATGACGCTGCCAAGAAGGCAAGCATCAGACCTTTTTGTTGCCCTTGAGCTTTAATCATGTTTCCCCGCTAGACAGCAAAACCCCCACGTATTCTAATGCACGTATCAGGCTTTGTGGTCTGACCATGACAGTTATTTAGTCCGAGGGAAAATATGTCCGATCCAATCTTTCATAATTTTAGTTCTGCACCAACGCACGTTGCGCCGTTCTCTCATGCCGTAGAAAGCGATGGATGGATCCAGATAACGGGACAAATGCCAACGGACCCGAATGATGACAGCGCACCATTACCCGAAGGTGTTGAAGCGCAGACACGACGTGTCATGGACAATCTTATTATTGTACTGGAAGGTTTGGGGCTTGGCCTCGAGCATGTGTTATCGACACGCGTCTATATCACGGAGTTCAAGCGTGATTACGAGGACATGAACAACACATACAAAAGCTATTTCCCAGCTGACCGCCGACCCGCGCGCACATGCATTGGCGTCACAGGGCTAGCCCGAGACGCGCTCGTCGAAATCGATATGGTCGCGAAACGCCCAGCCTGAGAATAATTGGTGTCCGAGGCTCGCCTTAGTTTTTAATCACGTTCTTTTCTGGTCCGTACGGGAAGCCCGTAATGTTCTCAGAGCCGTCTTCACCGACGACCAGAATGTCGTGTTCGCGGTAGCCGCCTGCACCAGGCTCGCCTTCTGGAATCATGATCATCGGCTCCATAGAGATCACCATATTAGGCTCTAATACGGTATTGATATCTTCTCGGAGTTCCAGGCCAGCTTCTCGGCCATAATAATGAGACAAGACACCAAACGAATGGCCATAGCCAAACGTGCGACGGTCCAGGATGCCGTGTTCGCGGTAAATTTCATTTAGCTCTAAGGCAATATCGCAACACTTGGCGCCGGGTTGGATAAGCTCAATGCCGCGCTCATGGACTTGGACATTGATCTCCCAGAGTTTCAAATGCGCATCGGATACTTCTTCAGAGAAAAGGGTGCGTTCAAGGGCTGTGTAATATCCGGAAATCATTGGAAAGCAGTTCACGGATAAGATATCGCCGCGTTCAATCTTCTTTGTGGTGACAGGATTGTGCGCACCATCTGTATTGATGCCGCTTTGAAACCATGTCCAGGTATCTCGTAGTTCTGAATCAGGGAACCGCTTGGCAATTTCCCGGATCATCGCATCAGTTGAATGAATTGCGACTTCGTGTTCAGGGACGCCGGGTGCAATCGCCTCGGTGCATGCGGCACCACCGATGTCAGCAACCTGAGCGCCATGCTTGATGAGGGCTATTTCAGCATCAGACTTAATCATTCGCATTTGCATGCACGCGACTGAGACGTCGACGAATTCGCTTTTTGGGAAAGCGGTTTTCAGCTTATCCATGTTCTGCATTGTCATGTTATCGAATTCAATGCCGATACGCCCGCCATCTTTGATCAACTGCTGCAATGCTTTGAAGTAATTGTCTCGGGTCCAATCGGTGTAGATCAGATTGTCACCAACTGTTCGTCGCCATGGCTGTGCGCCATCGATATTGGCGCTAAGGGATGTCTGCTTGTCGTGATCTACAACGAGGGCATAAAACCGCCCAAAGCTGTAATAGAGGAAATCACTGTAATAATTGATGTTCTGATATGACGAGAACAGGACATGATCGATTTTTGCGTCGGCCATGTGCGTGCGCAATTTTCCTAACCTGGACGCATACTCTTTTGCGCTGAATGTATTTGAGACCCGGTTGCCGTTATGGATTTCGATGATATCTTTAAGTTCTTGCATGATTTCCCCCATATGCCTTCAGCCCTTCTAGGGAATAGCCAATTCCCCGGCAATCAAAATTGATACTGGTGCCTCGGTATTTGCACATCTGGTGCTATGAGGAAATGGGCGTGACACTTGCGTAAGCATCAACGACGCGGCATAACCTAAGAAGCAAGGCGTATAAAAATGCCGATAGGGTAAAGAATCATAATGATCACCCAAAGCGGAGAGGGCTTATCATGAAAATTGCGATACCAAAGGAACGTGCTGCGGGTGAAAGCCGTGTAGCCGCATCCATTGAGGTTATTGGAAAATTAGTTGGTCTTGGTTGTGACGTTGTTATTGAAGCCAGCGCTGGTGAGGGTGCATCTATTGCAGATGAGACCTTCAAAAAAGCAGGTGCTTCAATCGCCAAGGATTTTGCTGCGACGGTTAAAGGCGCGAATATGGTCTGGAAGATCACGGCGCCCAGCAAGGCTGAAATTGGCAAGCTCACCAAGGGCCAGATTGTCTGTGCGCATCTTTCAGCGCTGACCGACGCCAAGGGCATTGAAGAAATGGCCAAAGCTGGTCTTAGCGGATACGCCATGGAATTGATGCCGCGTATCTCTCGGGCGCAGTCGATGGACATATTGTCTTCGCAAGCTAACCTGGCGGGTTACAAAGCTGTTCTGAACGCGGCAGAGCTTTATGGCCGCGCGTTTCCAATGATGATGACCGCGGCGGGTACAGTACCACCAGCACGTGCATTCATTATGGGTGTCGGTGTTGCTGGATTGCAGGCCATCGCGACCGCAAAACGTTTGGGTGCTGCTGTAAGCGCAACTGATGTTCGCCCCGCAACGCGTGAGCAAGTCGCTTCATTGGGTGGCAAGTTTCTGGATGTCGACCCAGAGATGGAAAAAGAGGCAGAGACCGACGGCGGATACGCCAAGGAAATGCCGCCTGAGTATTTCGAAAAGCAGAAGCAAAAAGTTAAAGAGCATCTGCCAAAGCAAGATATTGTTGTGACAACGGCATTGATCCCTGGCCGTCCGGCACCAAAGCTGGTGACCAAGGATATGGTCGAAGGTATGAAGCCGGGTGCTATTATTGTTGATATGGCTGCTGAAGCGGGCGGTAACTGTGAACTGACCAAACCTAGCGAAGTGACGACAACTAAGAACGGCGTCATTATTGACGGTCGTCTGAACTTGCCGAGCCGATTGGCGGAAACAGCGTCTGCATTGTTTGCAAAGAATCTGTTGAATTTCATTACGCCGCACTTTGATAAAGAAAGTGGCAAGTTCGCTTTTGATGACGAAGATTTGACAGTTCAAGGCACGTTGGTTTGCACAGGGGGCAAGGTCGTAAATGACCGCGTTGCCAGTGCACTTAAGCCTTCTGGCGCAGCAAAGCCGAAAGCACCTGCCAAGAAAAAAGCAGCTAAAAAAGATGATGCAAAAACTGATGATGGGAAGGGGGCCTGATTATGGATAAGTCTACCCTTGCGGACAAAGCGGCCGAACTCGCGACCGGCCTTGAAAACTTAGCCAAGCAAGCTGGCGATCTCGCACATTCAGCAACTCAGGTTGTTGTGGTGCAAGGTGATGCAGCTGCTGCTAGCGGCGGCGCTGATTTTCTTTCGATGTTCACGATCTTCGTGATGGCCTGTTTTGTTGGCTATCATGTGGTCTGGAATGTCACACCAGCGCTTCATTCACCTTTGATGGGCGTCACAAACGCTATCTCATCGGTGATTATTGTTGGCGGTCTATTGGCTGTTGGCCCGGATTTGTTGGATTTTTCCAAAGTCATGGGCTTCTTCGCGGTGTTACTGGCGTCGATTAATATATTCGGCGGCTTCATCGTTACGCAGCGTATGCTGTCCATGTTCAAAAAGAAGCAAAGATAAGGGAGCCTAGATCATGAGCGGTACACTTGTTGGGTATTTTTACCTTATCTCTGCGGTTTTATTCATACTTGCACTCAAGGGGCTCTCTAGTCCTCTAAATGCACGTCGTGGCAATATGCTGGGCATCATTGGTATGACCATCGCCATTGTGACGACCATCCTGCATCCGGATGTGGTGTCGTATGGTTGGGTTATTATAGCCCTGGTCATTGGTGGCGGTATAGGCACGGTGGTGGCTAAAAAGATTGAAATGACGGCATTGCCCGAACTTGTTGCAGCCTTCCATTCATTGGTTGGTTTAGCAGCGGTGTTCGTTGCATTGGCGGCGCTTTATCATCCAGAAGCCTATGACATTGGTTCAGCGGGATCATTACCTGCTGCGAGCCTGGCTGAAATGGGCCTTGGTATGGCAATTGGTGCGATTACGTTCTCAGGCTCAATCATTGCCTTCGCAAAGTTACGGGGTCTGATGTCTGGTAATCCAATTACATTTGCTGGACAGCATCCACTGAACTTGCTGATTGCGCTGACTATGTTGGCACTGTTGGTCTACTTCTGCCGTACTGAGAGCTATCCGGCGTTCTGGGGTTTATTGATCTTGTCGTTTGTGATTGGCTTCTTGCTGATCGTACCGATTGGTGGCGCAGATATGCCGGTTGTCGTGTCGATGCTGAACTCATACTCGGGTTGGGCAGCTGCAGGTATTGGCTTCACGCTCGGTAACTCAGCGTTGATTATCACGGGTGCTCTTGTGGGCTCTAGTGGTGCGATTTTGAGTTACATCATGTGTAAAGGTATGAACCGGTCGATCATTAACGTGTTGCTGGGTGGTTTTGGTGGCGATAGTGCTGCTGGCCCAGGTGCAACCAGTGACCCTGAACGTCAGGCGAAAGCTGGTGCAGCTCCAGACGCTGCGTTTATTATGGGCAATGCATCCAAGGTTATCATCGTGCCGGGTTACGGTATGGCGGTGGCGCAGGCACAGCATGCTGTGCGTGAGATGGCTGACAAGCTTAAGGCTGAAGGCGTCGAAGTTAAGTACGCTATTCACCCTGTTGCAGGCCGGATGCCAGGACACATGAACGTGCTTCTTGCTGAAGCTAACGTGCCTTATGACGAAGTCTTTGAGTTGGAAGAAATCAACCATGAGTTTGCGACAGCAGATGTTGCATACGTTATTGGTGCCAACGATGTAACCAACCCGATTGCCAAGACTGATCCAACATCACCGATTGCGGGGATGCCGATCTTGGACGTCGAGAAGGCGGGTACAGTGCTTTTCGTAAAGCGTTCACTCAGCCCTGGTTATGCAGGTGTTGATAACCCACTGTTCTATGCTGACAACACAATGATGTTGTTTGGCGATGCCAAAGAGATGACGGAGAAAATTGTGAGTGGTCTCGAATAAGCGTTTACGCTTTTAAAACGTGAGACTGAATCGAGAACGCAGATAACGAAAGTTATCTGCGTTCTTCGTTGTGCATCCTAATGGCTTATTCATTGATGCCCTGCCCTTTCTCGGTCCATCTCATAAGCATCAAGGACATGCTACCCATAAGCGCGAATCCACCGACCAGAGGCAAGACGCTACTGTCGTAAAGGTGGCCAATGAGCCAACCAAGTGGCAGAGAAATCAATGTTGAGACAGACCCGGTCAATACAGCGCCGAGCCCTGCCATATGACCAAGCGGCTCCATCGCAAGGGTGTTAAAGTTACCAAAAAACATTCCGATACAGAAAAATGTTCCAAGTAGCCATGCCATGAAAAACCATAACGGCGGGACACCGTTGTTCATTATACTTGGGATTAAGAAGATGCCTGAGAGCAGTGTCAGCGAGATCAAAGCGCGCCAGCTCAGATAACGCATGCCCAATTGCATGACGAGCTTTGAGTTGCAAATAGACTCACTGCCTATTGCAAGTGCTGCCAAGCCAAAATACAGCGGGAACATAGAGCCGAGGCCATATGTGGTCTGGAATATTTGTTGTGCACAACTTAAGTAACCAACAAAGCCACCAAACACACACCCGGCACTTAACGTGTATCCGACAGTCGTCCGGTAACCACAAATTTCCTTAACGCCGAGCAAAATTTTGCTTATTGAAAAAGAATTTTGGGCCGCAATTGGCAATGTTTCTGGCTGTCGTAGCCAAAACTAAACCAGTCCGATGGCTGCCATAGCTATGAGAAAATAGAATGTCGCTTGCCAGTTAATATTGGTGATCAGTATCTGACTAATCGCAGGTGCAATTGCTGGTACGAGAATGAAAATAGCCATCATGATTGACATGATTCGGGCCATAGCGCGACCTTTATAGCTGTCTCGAATAATTGCAACGGTAATAATGCGCGGCGATGCAGCCCCAAAGCCCTGCAGTACACGGCCAATTAACATCGCATCGAGAGATGTAGCAGTTACAGAGATCAAACATCCGACAATGAAGATGATGAACCCAAGATAGATCGTTACTTTCCGTCCGATGCTATCAGAGATCAGTCCAGCAAGCAGTTGTCCAAGAGCAAGCCCGCCGAAAAGAGAGGATACGACCAGCTTTGTATGGTTTGGGTCGGTAATGCCTAAGTCCTCACCGATGATACTGAGGGTCGGAAGCATGATATCTGTCGCCATGGCGACCATAGAGACCATCAACGCGATTAACGTGACGAATTCTATGAAGGTTTAGGGTTTTGTGGGCGGCTTCATGAAAATCCGTTCAAATGACTGAAGTTTTTTGTCGGCTGCGGAAGGCTTATTAGGAAGACGTATAAACCATAGATACGACAAAAAACCGCCCAGGTTCCTCTTGGGCGGTTCGTATATCGCTGCAGAACACCCCTTAGGGTGGTTGTCAGGACTTCTTAGAAGCCTTCGCGCTCGATGCGTTTCCGCTCAAGCTTGCGAGCACGACGAACGGCTTCAGCCTTTTCGCGAGCACGACGCTCGGATGGCTTCTCATACGAACGACGGAGCTTCATTTCACGGAAGATACCCTCACGCTGCATTTTCTTTTTGAGCGCTTTAAGGGCCTGATCAACATTATTATCGCGGACGGTGACTTGCACGGGTGTCTATCTCTTTCCAACTAACAATAACAATAGGTTATAAAAACCATACACGGGACCAATCCCATGAATGAGCGGATATATATCAAAGCTTTAAGGCCATGTGAAGGGCGAATTGCGTTATTTTTGTAAACAAGCGAAATTAGTTGAAATAGCGCAAAGGGGGAGGAATTGGCGATTTTAAAGATAGCACGTATGGGACATCCAGTTTTAATGGGTATTGCTGAACCCGTTGAGGACCCAACAAACCCTGAAATAGCACGTCTGATCAATGACATGGTCGATACAATGGCAGATGCACCAGGTATTGGTCTGGCCGCACCGCAGGTCCATGTCGCCAAGCGAATAGTGATCTATATGGTGCCTGAAGACCGCACCAGCGACGGCGAGGGCCATCCTTTAACGGTGCTGATTAACCCTGAGATCATCGTTCTCGATGACGCCGTCGAAGATGGGGTGGAAGGATGCTTGTCGTTGCCAGGGATGTCTGGGCCGGTCGCTCGGCCAACCCGCATTCGCGTTCAAGCCTTGGATCATCAGGGCCAAGCGCTCGATTATGAGGCTGAGAGTTTCCATGCGCGCGTCATACAGCATGAGTGTGATCATCTGGATGGTATACTTTATCCCATGCGTATGAGTGATCTCGGACAGTTTGGTTACGTACAAGAAATGACGCAGGCGCAAGAATAAGCTATTCTTAGGTTCGGAGGACTGATTGATGAGCGAACAAAGTAATTTTGAGACACTGGAAGACGATGTCCAGGAGATGCGGGATCAGATTCTCATCGCAACATTACCTCACGTGCCGTTTGATGGATGGACTGAGCGGGCGATGACTGCGGGTGAAGCCAGTACTGGTTTGGGTGAGGGCGCAGCATATCGTGCGTTTCCAGGTGGTCTATCGGACATGGCAGCGCATGCTTCTGACTATTCCGACCGATTGATGCTGTCTCGCCTTGGCGAGCTGGATCTTACTTCCATGAAAGTCCGTGAGAAGGTCGCTGCAGGCGTTCGAGCTCGAATCGAAGCATGCATGCCTTATAAGGAAGCACATCGGACTTTATTAGGATATTTGGCACTGCCAACACGTAAAGCAATGACAGCGAAGATGGCGTGGGCGACATGTAACAAAATCTGGTATGTCGCTGGCGATGACGCGACAGACTTCAATTATTACACAAAGCGTGGCCTGTTATTTCCGGTCTACACGACGACCGTCTTGTATTGGCATTCGGATCGCTCAGAAGGCTCATCAGACACCTGGGGGTATTTGGATCGCCGCATCGCGGATGTGATGAAAATCCCGGGCTATCAGGCGCGATTGAAGAAGACGCTTGGCAATCTGCCAAATCCATTCAAGATTCTGAAGCGCGCAACCAACCAATAAGACTTAAAACGAGAAAGGGGGCACAGCTGTTTGAGCCGTGCCCCGCAATCAGGGGTGAGATCTCGTACATTTGGGGCGCGAGGCCGGGAGAAAACCCCCGGCGGCAAGGGAACCCCTTGCTTGAGATTAATATGTCAGAACCGGGCTATCTGAGGCCAATCACAGCGTTACACAGTTTAGTGATGAATAATTCAATCTAATCTGGCGAATCGCTCTCGTTGGATTTACTTATTTCGTGCTTGGATCAAGTGGGCGTTTCGCCCAGTCACTGGGCTTTTATATACGGACTCGCGTCTGGTGCGGCGCTCGGGTATTCTTACCGCAGTATTTTGGAGAACTGACCGTTGCAGCCTCAAGACTTAAGCGGACAAATAACACCAACTGATTTGGCAGACCATTTTCTGGTCTGCGCACAGCTTGGCCGTTATCTAACGGTGCATGATGGTAGTCGCTTTGTGATCACGGATGATTTCCGGGAACACGATATGGGTAACGCCGCTGCGGCGACAATTGCGACGATTTATTCCAAGGATCCACTGGTTGCGCAGGCAGCGCTTTTGCCGCTTGGTCGGACTGGTGGGATTGATACCAAACGACGTCATATGTATGAGCGTCTGTTTGCGTTGATCGAGCAGCAAGCGCTTGATCCGGATGTAACCAAGGCTGCGACGCATATTCTCGGGAGCGATTTCCGCGAATCAGAAATCATGGCAATCGAAGCTGAACTTGGCGATAAGCTGAGCCCGGCGCGGCTCCGGTATCGTGCGTTCTTGGGCGTTGTTCGTCAGTTGCTCGAAAACAAAGTGTCAGCAACATTGTTCCTCGATGAGTTTCAAGAATTCACTCGTGCCGTCGCAGGTAAGCTAGATTTTGGGATTTATAGTTTTTGTCTGGATCGCATCTTTGGTAATCCACGTATTCCCATGAAGCTGAAAAAGCTCTTGGCTGTTGAGGTGATTAAGTTTCCACCGTTGATCCGCCGTGAGCTTTTGACGAACCTTTTCGTTTATCCAGGCCAATCACCAGAACTGATCAGCTTTGTCCGAGGCCTCATTATGGCCGAGCTCGAGCCCTCCGTCGTGGTCGAAATTGAATTGCTCGAGACATTTAAGCAGAATCGATTGTCGATGAATGACATCGTTGAAGGCTTACGCAAAACCGTCATGTGAGCGGTCTTCTGCTCTTTATTGCACATGAAGGCCTAGATTTCGGCCTGCGCCGGAATGACATGATAATAATAAAAGCATAAATAGATCGTCACCCCGGCGAAGGTCGGGGCCCAGTCTTTCCGCGTTATTTCAGAATTCTTGCCTGAGTTAGAGTAACGACGTGGGTACTTACTTCCAATGACCGCGCGGGTATAAACGGTTCACATGGCCCATTTTCCGGCCATCACGTATCTCTTCTTTGCCATATAGATGCAGGCACGCGCCGGCTTCGGACATTAGGTCTGCCCAGCCCCGTGCTGCAGAACCGATCAAGTTCTTCATCTCGGCATCATGATGTGGTGTCACATCGCCTAACGGTAATCCGCACACAGCCCGGACGAATTGCTCAAACTGGCTGGTTGGGCAGGCATCCATCGTCCAGTGCCCTGAATTATGCGGGCGAGGTGCGATCTCATTGACCAATAACTTGCCGTCACGTGTCACGAACATCTCAACAGCGAGCAAGCCCACCAAATCCAAACCATCAGCAATCGCATGTACAATTTCAACGGCTTCTTTGCCCATTTGAGAGCTCATGACAGCCGGTGCGATCGTGGTATCCAGAATATGATTAACGTGACGATTTTCAACGGGTGGATATGTCACCCAGCCGCCACCGGGGGAGCGTGCAACAATCACGGATATCTCGCGAGCAAGATCAACAAACGCCTCAAGGATACCAATCTCAGCACCCATTTCTGCCCATGCAGCATCGTAATCACAATCTGGCGCAATCAGGACCTGACCTTTGCCGTCATATCCCATACGCGCTGTTTTCAAGACAGCAGGGCGTCCGATCTCGTTGGCAGCAGCCTCGAGCTCAGCAGGGCTTTCTACGCGACGGAAAGGGGTCGTTGGTGAAATTTCGTTGATGAACTCTTTTTCAACCAGTCGGTCTTGAGCGACCGCCAAACTTTTCCAGCCGGGCCGGACAACGGCGTACTCAGCAAGCAACTGAACACTTTCGTGTGGAATATTCTCGAACTCAAACGTGACAACATCGACGGCTTCGCCAAAACTTTTCAGCGCGACAACATCGTCATAGTTGCCAATCGTAACAGCAGAGGAGACCTGTGCTGCCGGGCTATCTGTCTCGGGGCAATAAATATGGCATTTGTAGCCAAGTCGACCTGCAGCCAGAGCTGTCATGCGACCCAGTTGACCGCCACCCATAATACCAATGGTGCTGCCGGGTGCGAGCGGATGCGTTCTTTTTGTTGCGGTCATCAGGCGTCATCACTTGGTGCGTCAGCAACAGCAGCGGTCTGGCGTGCGCGCCAATCCTGAAGGGCCGCATCAATCGCTTCGTCATACAGAGCAAGTACAGCCCCTGCTAATAATGCTGCGTTGATCGCGCCGGCCTTACCAATGGCCAAGGTGCCAACAGGGACGCCACCGGGCATTTGTGCAATCGACAGCAGACTGTCCATGCCTTTGAGCGCTTTACTCTCAATCGGGATGCCAAAAACGGGCAGGGTTGTCAGGGCCGCTGCCATGCCTGGAAGATGTGCAGCACCCCCGGCACCAGCGATGATAACCTGAAGGCCCCGGCCCTTGGCTGTTTCAGCGTATTCATAGAGGCGTTTGGGTGTGCGATGCGCGGATACAATCTTTGTCTCATAACGCACGCCAAGCGTATCAAGGGTGTCCGCAGCATTCTTCATCGTCTCCCAGTCAGACTGACTTCCCATTATAATACCAACTTGCGGCTCAGTTGACTTGGACATGATTAGCTCTCCCTTGATCCCACAACGGGAAAGCGCGGCATTATAAGATTGTCAGGGCTCTGTGCAAGTCCTCTCAACATATCATTAATGATATGTGCTATAGTCTATGAGTATAGAAATGGGGGTTATGTCGATGGACGTTAACCGAGCCCAGGGAATCTCGCCGACTACCAATAATAATAGCAAGGGCGGACGAGACTATCCGAGCAAGGAAAAGACTAAAGAAGGTGATCCAGAGGACGTCGATGACGTGCTCGTTGACGCCTTTGAAATTGATGGATTGATGGCAGAGATAACGCCTTCGGCGCAACGTGTGCTTGATAACCTCGCAGCTGAAATTGAGCCTTTAAGGCGACAGTTAGTGATGGCAAAAGAACGTGAACAAAGCCTCAGAGAAGACTTGGCACGTCATTCGTTCCTACCAATACCGGGGCGACGCGAGTTCTTACGTGAACTCAATCATGTCCTGAACCATTTGAATGACCTGAGTATGATGCCGTGTGTGGCATTGGTTCATATTGCAAATGCAGACGAGGTTCGACGCACGCGTGGGCGAGATGCGTTGGATCGACTATTAGTTCACTCATCCAATATTATGAGCAATGCACTACAGCCAACTGACGTGCTCGGGAATTTGGGTGGAAGCGATTTTGCATTGATACTTCTGGGCGCTGACTTAAATATGGCTCGGCCAAGGATGGCTGAAATACTGGACAAACTTAGAGCTGTGCCTCTGCATGACTCAGGTGGCAGTATTACGATAGAAGCGAATGTTGGTATTGCCGTATTAAGCCAAGGCTTAAGCGCAGAAGCATCCATAAATGCCGCTGACCGGGATATAGTTAAGCAATAATATCAGGCAAAAGTCGGCTTTCCAGCTTGGATATCTGATCTTTGAGCCCAAGTTTCCTCTTTTTCAGGCGCTGAATCTGCAACTGATCAAATGGACGCGTTTCAATAAGATGATTAATGACATCATCTAGATCGCGGTGCGCTAACTGGAGGTCGCTCAGTTGCTGTTGTAGTGTTTCCGTATCGTCCATGGTATCCGCAGGATCAAATGGCCAAGATTAAGAGTAGCAAAGCTTGAGTGTCTATAACAGGAGGATCCTCTGAATAATACATCAATTCGTCGTATCGGCGTGCTGACGAGTGGCGGCGACTGCTCTGGTTTGAATGCCGCGATCCGCGCCGTTGTGAAAAGGGCGATCCATGGTCACGACCTGGAGGTGGTTGGAATCTGTGACAGCACCGAGGGATTGCTCGCTAATCCGCCTTGGACAATGCCGTTAGCGCTTGATGTTTTCTCAGGTGCCGTCCTTCGTAGCGGGGGCACCATGCTAGGGACGGTCAATAAAGGAAACCCATTTTCATACCAAATGCCGGACGGTGAAATTACAGACCGGTCCAGTCAAGTTGTTGATTCTATTCATCAACTTAATCTTGATGGACTTATTGGAATCGGCGGCGATGGCTCAATGAAGATACTTCACGCCTTGATGCTGCAAGCTGACATCCCATTTGTCGGCATCCCAAAGACCATCGATAATGACGTGCCGCTAACGGACTTCGCTATTGGCTTTCATACTGCGGTGGGCGTGGCGTCGGAGGCAATGGACAGATTGCAGCCAACGGCTGCCAGCCATCACCGTGTGATGATCCTTGAAACAATGGGGCGCCAGGCTGGGCATTTGGCGCTGAGTGCAGGCATTGCAGGCGGCGCCGATGTGATCCTTATTCCTGAGATTCCGTATGACATCGCGCGAATCGTTCAGAAAATTGAAGATGTATCTCAAGATGAAAAACGAAATCATGCACTGATAGTCTGCGCTGAAGCTGCGTGCCCAAAAGATGGAGAGGCCGTTTACGCCGAGCAATCAGGCCACAAAGTATATGGCGGCATCGCTCATAAACTTGGCCACGATATTCATACGCTGTCCGGTGCTGAAACGCGTGTGACCGTGCTTGGGCATCTTCAACGGGGTGGCTCGCCATCAAGTTTTGACCGCGTTTTGGCATCATCATTTGGCGTGTATGCCGCGGATTTACTGGCTTCTGGTGTTTTCGGGCGAATGGTTTCCTGGTGGGATGGCAGTGTGCGTGATGTTGATCTCAGCACCGTTGTCGATAAGGAAAAATCGGTCAATCTTATGGGGTCACGTATGCGTGCAGCTCGGGGTCTTGGAATCTGTTTTGGAGATTAAAGTTTCGTAATAAACCCAAATTGGATCAATACTGATCGCGTTCCCATTGGCAATTGAAATATAATGACGTTACTATGCTAATACTGTTGAAAGTTACAATTGAGATAGAAGAGAGAAAATAGGACCTCATTTAATTAAGGAGTATGCGAATATGGCAAACCCACAGCGGACCAATGCGTTGCACACAAAGCACGATAAACTCGAGAACTTAATCGAGGACGAAGAAAAGAAGTCCTTACCTGACGCCGTTGCTATTCACACCCTTAAGAAACAAAAACTGAAGATTAAAGACGAATTGCAGAGTATGGATTTTACATGAGATCGCCTGTGACATCGTATTAACAAACAAGGCCGCTCCTGCGAAGGACGGCCTTTTTGTTTTTCTAGGTGACTTTAACTTTACATTTCGCGTGCGAGATCGCGTAGCTTGAATTTTTGAATTTTACCTGTCGAGGTTTTTGGTAATTCAGCGAAGACCACGGTGCGAGGGCATTTGTAATGCGCCAGATTATCGCGGCAAAAGGCGATGATTTCTTCCGCTGTCGATGTTTTTCCAGGCTTCATTTCGAGGAATGCGCATGGCGTTTCCCCCCATTTGTCATCCGGTTTGGCGACAACTGCTGCGGCGGAAACGCCAGGATGCATGTAAAGTGTACTCTCAACTTCAATGGACGAGATGTTTTCTCCACCGGAAATGATGATGTCCTTGGATCGATCTTTGAGTTGAATGTATCCATCAGGTTGAATGACACCGAGATCGCCAGAATGTAGCCACCCGCCTGCAAGCGATTCTGATGTAGTTTTTGCGTTCTTGAGATAGCCCTTCATCACAATGTTCCCTTTGAACATCACTTCACCCATAGTCTCACCATCTGCTGGGACGCGTTGCATGGTTTCCGGGTCCATGACGGTGAGTTCTTCCAGCATGTGATAGTTCACACCCTGGCGCGATTTCAAATAAGCCTGTTTTTCAATAGGCTCGTCATTCCACTCAGATTTCCAGGCACACATGACGGCCGGGCCATAGGTTTCGGTCAGACCATAAGCATGGGTAACATTGAAGCCTTGTTCTTGGATTTTCGCGAGAGTCGACGCAGGTGGGGGGGCTGCAGCTGTCATGATATCAATATTGTGGTCAAAACTGCATCGTTCTTCATCGGTCGCGTTGATCACAAAGTTCAATATGATCGGCGCGCCACAGAAATGCGTGACTTTATGTTTATCAATCGCTGCGAATATCGACCCTGCATTAACACTGCGAAGGCAAACATTGGTGCCGGCCATCGCGGCGATGGTCCAGGGAAAGCACCAGCCATTACAGTGGAACATCGGCAGCGTCCACAAATAGACCGGGTGGTGCGTCATATTCCAGCCAAGAACATTACACACGGCATTCAGATAGGCGCCACGATGATGATAAACGACACCTTTTGGATCGCCTGTGGTACCGGATGTGAAATTCAAGCTGATGGCGCGCCATTCATCATCAGGTAAGCTCCATTCCATCTCTGGGTCACCTGTGGCGATAAAGGCCTCATAATCCATTTCGCCCAATAGCTCTCCATCTCCAGAGTATTCGCTATCGTTGATATCAATCACCAGAATTTCGCGGCCAGATTTTTCGATGGCTGCTTTCATCGTGCTTGAGAATTCGGTGTCGGTGATAAGGACGTTCGTTTCTGCGTGGTTCAGAGAGAACGCGATAATATCAGCGTCCAGCCTGACGTTTAACGCATTTACAACCGCACCAATCATTGCGGGGCCAAAGGCACACTCGTACATTTCCGGTGTGTTTGATGCCATCACAGCGACGGTATCGCCTGCCTTAACACCATACTTTGAAAGTGCCGATCCCAATTGGCGGCAGCGCGCATAGGTCTCAGACCAAGTATATCGACGCTTACCGTGAATGACGGATGCAAGGTCTGGGTAGACTGCGGCTGTACGGCGAATAAATGATAATGGTGACAGTGGTGTGTGGTTCGCTGGCGTTTGTTCTAAGTCAATGTCGTAAATACTTACGTCGTCCATAATATTCCTCCCGGTATCTTCGCGTTTGATACGTGCACGCGAGATTGTTTTTTTGCATAATGCCGAAGACGCACAAAAAGTGAAAGAGCGCGAATATTAATAAACCAAGCGCCTGTTAGGGAGATAACACGATGACGAATGCATTTGAGAAAGCTTATGCCTACTCGATGAGTGATCCCGAAGCCTTTTGGGCTGAGGCGGCAGAAGGCATCACCTGGACTAAAAAATGGGATAAAGTCTTAGACGACAGTAACGCCCCATTTTATCGCTGGTTTAGCGGCGGTGAGCTGAACACCTGTTACAATTGCCTGGATCGACATATCGAAGATGGCCGTGGTGATCAGGCTGCCCTGATCTATGATAGCCCGGTCACAGGTGGCATACAGCGAACGTATTCCTATAACGAATTATTGCATGAAGTTAGCCAGGTCGCGGGTGCACTCGCGGCGGAGGGTGTGGCCAAAGGCGATCGTGTCGTTATCTATATGCCGATGATCCCTGAAGCGGCGATTGCCATGCTTGCATGTGCTCGCCTTGGTGCCATCCATTCCGTTGTATTTGGCGGCTTTGCATCGAATGAACTGGCGGTGCGCATTGACGATGCAAAACCCAAGGTCATCATGTCAGCGACGTGCGGTATCGAAGTCAATCGCGTCATCGAATATATGCCACTGTTGAACGAAGCGATTGAAATTGCAAAGCATAAGCCAACTGCGTGTATGATTATTAAACGGCCCGAATGCGAAGATGTAATCACCGCCGTTAAACATGTGGATTGGGAAGATGCATCTAAAGCTGCAACGCCCGCTGATTGTGTTTCTGTCGAGGCCACGCATCCACTCTATATTCTTTATACCTCTGGTACCACAGGGCAACCAAAAGGCGTTGTACGTGACAACGGGGGGCATGCTGTTGCGCTGAAATGGTCAATGAAGAGCATTTATGGGGTCGATCCGGGTGATGTGTATTGGGCGGCGTCAGATGTTGGCTGGGTGGTTGGCCATTCTTACATCGTTTATGGGCCCTTAATGCATGGCTGTACGACAGTTATGTTCGAAGGGAAGCCGGTGGGTACGCCTGACGCAGGTGCTTTCTGGCGCATGATTTCCGATCATCAAATTAAGGTGCTTTTCACAGCCCCAACGGCATTCCGTGCAATCCGCAAGGAGGACCCGAATGCCGATCTGATGAAGACGTACGATATTAGTTGCCTCAATGCGTTGTTCCTTGCGGGCGAACGAACAGACCCAGACACGCTGAATTGGGCTATTGATACGTTGAAGATTCCTGTTGTGGACCACTGGTGGCAGACTGAAACCGGCTGGCCAATTGCGTCCAACTGCTTAGGGCTGCATGAGTATCCAGTGAAGGCGGGTTCGCCCACCAAGCCTATCCCAGGTTGGGATGTAAGGGTGCTGCATGAAGAAACGCATGAGGAGGTTCCTACGGGTGATATTGGCGCTATTTGTGTGAAGTTGCCAATGCCTCCATCCAGCTTGCTAACACTCTGGAACGCGGATGACCGCTACAAGGAAGCGTACCTTGAAGACTATCCTGGCTACTATAAGACAGCGGACGCTGGGATGTTCGACGAGGATGGATATGTCTATATCATGGCGCGTACGGACGATATCATTAACGTCGCGGGTCACAGGCTTTCAACAGGCGGGATGGAAGAGGTCCTGGCCTCGCATCCTGATGTAGCTGAATGTGCTGTTATTGGCGTTGAGGATCAAATGAAGGGGCAATTGCCCCTTGGGTTCCTTGTTCTAAAGGATGGCGTCGTAGGTGGACCTGAGGACATCGTTGCGGATGTTGTGAAGCTGGTACGTCAAAAAATTGGACCTGTCGCCGCATTCAAACAGGCAACAGTGGTTCAACGGTTGCCAAAGACCCGGTCAGGTAAAATTCTTCGCGGCACAATGCAGGCGATTGCAGATAAAAAAGAATGGAAAATGCCTGCAACTATTGACGATCCGGTGATTTTGGATGAAATCACTGTTGCGCTTGAATCAATAGGATATGGTTCTGCGCGCCGCGACTAATTTTGCACATGGGTATTCGGATAAGCCGTGTGCCGTTTATAGGAAAGTTGAAATTAAATGCGATTAAAAGACAAAGTCTGCGTCATTACAGGGGCTGCGCAGGGAATAGGCGAAGCATGCGCAATGCGGTTTGCTAATGAACGCGCGAAAGTCGTTGTTTCAGACGTACAAATTGAGAAGGGCGAAGCTGTCGCCAAAGCTATCCGGAATGCTGGTGGTGAAGCTATATTTTTTGCCTGTGACGTGTCGCAAAAATCTGATTGTGTCGACCTTATTCAAGCAGCTGTTGATGCTTTTGGCAGCGTCGATGTGCATTTGTCGAATGCTGCGATTATCGCTGCCAAAGAGTTTCTCGATATCACTGAGGAAGACTGGGAGCAGACTGTCGGTGTTAACTTGAATGGCTTCTTTTACGCAGGGCAAGCTGCCGCTGCACAAATGGTCAAACAAGGCTTCGGTAATATCATCAATATGTCCTCGATCAATGCGGTTGTCGCAATTCCTACGGCAACGCCATACACGGTTTGTAAGGGAGGTGTTCTCCAGCTCACGAAATCAATGGCACTTTCATTGGCGCCGCATGGCATTCGTGTGAATGCTGTTGGACCGGGTACAATCGCGACGGAAATGGGCAAGACGATGATGTCTAACCCAGCGGCTAAAAAGCGCGTTCTATCTCGGACACCTTTGGGGCGCCCAGGTGAGCCCGATGAAATCGCATCGGTTTGTGTATTCTTGGCATCCGATGATGCAAGTTATATCACCGGTGAGACAATTTACTGTGATGGTGGCCGGTTGCCACAGAACTATCCTTTGGATGTTGCTGACTAATCTAAAAATAAGGACCTTGAGATAAATTTAACGACAGCGAAAGCTGATGATATTCGTGCTCGGCATGATGTAGCGCACGCGCGCATGGATGAACTTCGTGGACGTAATTTGAGTCTGGATATGACGCGCGGTAAGCCGTCACCCGAACAACTTACATTTAGCGATAAGTTGCTGATTGCTGTGCAGCCGGGAGATACGACGGGCGAAGATGGAACGGATCTGCGTAACTATGGCGGCCTGGCAGGTATTCCTGAGGCACGGCGCTTGTTTGCAGAGTATCTTGGTACAGAGCCCGAGCGTGTCATCGTTGGCGGCAACTCTAGCTTATCGATGATGTGGGACGTGCTATCCAATGTCGTTAACTTTGGCATGCCGGGTGGCGAGGGGCCTTGGCGTGATCAGTCGCCAAAAATGCTTTGCCCTGTTCCTGGATATGACCGGCATTTTGCGATTTGCGAGCGTTTGGCCTAGAAATGATCAACATTCCGATGACGCCGGATGGCCCTGATATGGATACTATTCGTGAGCTTGTTACGAATGATCCGTCTGTTAAAGCGATTTGGTGTGTGCCGAAGTATTTAAACCCGTCGGGAGAATCCTACTCGGAAGAAACGGTTAAAGCCCTGGCATCAATGCCAACAGCGGCAAAAGATTTCCGTATCATGTGGGATAATGCATATGCCGTACATCATATTGCCGATGGTCTCGCAACACTAACAGACATCATGGATGCATGCGATAAAGCGGATAATCCAGACCGTCCCGTTGTATTCGGATCAACGTCCAAGCTGACTCTTGCTGGCGCAGGTGTTGCCATGCTTGCATCAAGCTTGGTGAATATTAAAGACCACCTTGAAAAAATTGGTCATGGAACGATTGGGCCTGATAAAATCAATCAGCTTCGTCATGTGCGGTTCTTTAAAAATATGGATGGTATTCTTGAGCATATGAAGAAGCATGCAGAGAGTATCGCGCCAAAGTTTGCTGCTGTTGATGAGGCTCTTTAAAAGCATCTCAGTAGCACAGGATTGGCAAGATGGACAAGGCCCGCAGGTGGCTACTTTGTTAGTGTTGATGTTTTGGATGGATGTGCATCAGCTGTGATCGCTAAATGTGCGGAGGCTGGCGTTAAGATGACACCTGCTGGATGTACGTATCCTTATAACCGCGATCCACATGACGCGAATATCCGTATCGCCCCGACGTTGCCTGGTATTGATGAAATCCAGATTGCGATGAATGTATTAACGGCTGCGATTACAGAAGTGTGCACTAAAAAGCTTCTTGAAGATGCTTAAATAAGTTTGGTTGTTGATGCTTGAGGTGCTTTTACTTTTTTTAAAAACGGGTTAGGGTCTTTATTGATTTCTCGGGGGGCAGAAACCTATCCGTTATATCAAACAGAGGTACTACAGAATGACGTTATCAAAGAAATTACTCGGCGTTTTTGGTGTTGCTGCTATTTTTGCTGTGACATCGCCTGATGCTGCAATCGCAGCAGATGGTGCAAAAGTCTTCAAAAAATGTGCTGCGTGCCATTCAACTGAAGCTGGTAAGCATAAGGTTGGACCATCGCTTGCGGGTGTCTTTGGTCGTAAGGCTGGAACGGCTGAAGGCTTCGAAAAGCGTTACAAGGGCCTAAAAGATGCTGATTGGTCTTGGGATGAAGCTTCATTGATTGCTTATCTAGAGGATCCTTCAAAATTTACGAAGGAAAAAACTGGAAAGCGATCATCTATGGGCTTGAAGCTTAAAAAAGAAGATGACCGTAAAGCGGTTATTGAGTACCTCAAAGCGCACTGAGTTATAAGGTAAGAATGCAAAAACGGCCGACAATTTGTCGGCCGTTTTTTTATGCGGTTTTTACAAATCGCTTATGCATCAGCTTTCTGAAGGCATATCCATTGCTGGTGGTGCCGAAACTGGTGCATCGGAAGTCGCTGCTGCAGGCTCTGCCTTTGGGGCTTGAACTGTACCTGCCCGCGCACGGGCAATAGCGACAGCTTTCTCTAAGTCAGTTGCACCACAAAGGCCTAATCCGACTGGGTTTTCGGCTTTGATGTTTGGTGAGTTCCAATGGGATCGATCACGAATTGCGCTGATCGTTGGCTTCGTTGTGCCAAGGAGCTTTGAAATTTGTGCGTCTGAAAGTTCTGGATAATTCTTTACCAACCATGAAATCCCATTCGGGCGATCTCCACGCTTGGATACAGGTGTATATCTCGCACCTTTTTGACGCGCTTTTGGCTGCGGAATGTTTGGCTTCACCAGTGTCAGGATCGCATTTGGATCAGCGATACAGCGCTCAATTTCTTCAGCGGCCAATGCGCCAGACTTAATTGGGTCAAGGCCTTGCATACCAATCGCGACGTCACCGTCGGCAATAGCCTGAATTTCTAGTTCATGCAGACCACAAAAATCTGCAATTTGCTTAAATGTCAGCGTCGTATTGTCTACGAGCCAGACGGCGGTGCCCTTTGGCATCAACGGATGCGCCATAATTCTTTCCTCTTCAAAATATAGGGATTGACCGGATGGCACTCCGGTTAAACTCGCTGCCTTTATAGCGCCAGTGCCATCCTTTGGTCAAAGCCTCTTCGTGACTATTTTTTGACACGTAACATTATTTTTCCGATGTGTGCACTTGATTCCATCAATTCATGAGCTTCTTTTGCCTCATTTAAGGGGAATTCTTTAAAAATAACCGGTTTAATACGACCAGCCTCAATCAATGGCCATACTGTTTTCTTTAAATGGCGAACAATCTCACCTTTGCGAGAAATTGACTGTGAGCGGAGGGTTGAGCCGGTAAGTGTGAGACGTTTCAGCATTAACGGCATGAAATTAACTTCGACTTTTGCGCCCTGAAGGAATGCGATGTTGACGATACGTCCGTCGGGCGCTGCAGCTTTGATGTTTTTTTGAATATACTCGCCACCGACCATATCCAGAATGACGTTTATACCTTTGCCACCGCTGAAATCTTTTGCCGCAGCGACAAAATCCTCCTCACGGTAATTCACAGCACGCTCTGCACCGAGATTTAGGCACGCCTGGCATTTCTCGTTGTTTCCGGCGGTGATGATGACGCGTGAGCCTAGTGCGCTGGCAATCTGTATTGCCGTCGTACCAATCCCGCTGGAACCTCCATGGATCATAAGTGTTTCATCAGGTGCGAGATGCGCGCGCTCGAAGACATTCGTCCAGACGGTCATACATGTTTCTGGAAGGGCCGCAGCTTCAAGCATTGATAGCCCGCTAGGAACAGTCAGGACTTGCTCAATGGGTGCCGTAACATATTCGGCATACCCACCGCCTGCGACCAGCGCACAAACCATATCGCCTATATTAAAACCTGAAACACCTTCGCCGAGCGCAATGATTTCACCTGAAACCTCTAATCCGGGTATGTCCGTGACGCCTTCGGGTGGTGCATAGTGTCCTTGGCGTTGAATGCAATCCGGGCGGTTCACGCCTGCCGCATGGATTTGAATGAGAACTTCACCGTTCGTGGGATGTGGAACCGGGCGCTGGGTTTCGCTTAGAACCTCAGGGCCACCTGATTCTACGATTTCGATACTTCTCATCATGGTCGGTATAGACATTGAAACGCTCACTTTTTCATTCATATGCTTGTTTAGAGGGTGCAGGTTCTTTTAACATTCTCACAACAGGATGGGGAGGGCACATGGATATCGAAGATTTTGAGCCATTAAAACAACCAAAACCAAAAAAGAATCTGGATGAAATGTCTATTGAGGCACTGCATGTATACATTATTGAGCTTGAAGAAGAGATTGAACGCACACGCGGTTCAATTAAAGCGAAAGAAGCGGCTAAATTGGGCGCCGAATCGTTTTTTAAGAAATAACTGTCTTAGCGTCGTTTGCGGGTCATAAACATGATCCACCCGATAGGGCCCAAAAACATAATAATAACGAGCCAGCCAATTTTCGGGCTGAAAGGGCACCGCGATCCGGCTGGCATGCGCCAAGGGCCCGATGCGGAATGAAACGCAACGTGGGTCATCGGCAAAACGAAACCAACAATGAGAATTGTACAAGTAATCCAGGGTGACAAGGGAACGACCTTTCATTCTAATATCGGTATACGGGCGTCACTTGGCGATCTCAATCATTAAATCAAAATTAACGTCCCCATTGTATGCTTTGTTTGTGGGCTTTTATTCTTTTGGCCCTAACTTTGACATCTCCCTGTCAAACTTGCCGCCCTCAGTCGAGGGCGGTCTTTTTGCGTAAATATATGAAAATATATCAAGTGAACGTGCCACTTGACGTGGAGCATAAGGACCGCTTTAATCCTTTTAATTAAAAAAAAGTAATGTAGGCGAGTTTGACAGGATAGTGGCTTTAAAAAAAATAGGGGGCTACCGGAAATCGGTGGCCCCCATAATTATTATGACGACAAAAGGTCCACTGAAGATGCCTCCATCAAACATTCAAACCCGTGACGATTATCGTTATTTTCTCGAATTACAGACTCGCTGGATGGATAATGATCTTTACGGTCACATCAACAACGTCACTTATTACTCATACTTTGACACCGTCGTGAATTACTTTCTGATCGAAAAAGGTGGGCTCGACATTCATAACGCCAAGACCATCGGTGTTGTTGTCGAAAGTCATTGTAACTATGCGCATTCAATCGCGTATCCTGACAAGATCAGTTGTGGATTACGGGTGGGAAAATTGGGTAATTCTTCCGTTCGCTATGAAGTCGGGATATTTCGTGGTGAAGAACAGAATGCCGCTGCTTCTGGCCATTTCGTTCATGTGTTCGTTGAGCGCGCAACCAATAAACCGGTTCCTATCCCAAAGGACATACGTGACGCATTGCACGATATTCAGACATAGGTTAAGTAATGACAAATTTTCTTGATTTGCGTATAGACGATTTTGGCTTTCGAACAGATATTCCGACACGTTGGGGCGATAACGACATGCTCGGGCATCTTAATAATGTTGTTTATAACCGTATGATTGAGACGGTCGTTGTTCGTTTCACGATGGGCCCTCTAGAGATTGATTGGCAACGCGATCAAAGCTATCCATTGGTCGTAGAGAGCCTATGCCGGTTTCATCGCCCTTTAGCATTTCCAGAGACGATTACCGCAGGATTACGTGCAGGGCGTTTGGGCGGCACGAGTGTTACTTATGAGATCGCGCTTTTTGGTGAGGGTAATGAGATCCCTGCATCTACAGGGCATTTCGTTCATGTCTTTATCGACAAAGATACGCATAAATCCATCCAAATTCCGGCAGATATCCGAAAACTTATCGAGACGTTTGCCTAGAACCCAACGAAATAAAAAAGCGCGCCCAGTATCCTGGACGCACTTTCTATAATCAGTTGATTGCGACTATTTAAGCGGCTTTTTGCTGCTCAATCTTCATAGCACCAGATGGTGCTACAATCTTGATTTTACGTGGCTTTTCGCTTTCAGGCACAACACGCTCCAATTCAATGTGGAGGAGGCCGTTCTCAAGAGAAGCGCCTTTCACTTTGATATGGTCAGCGAGTTCAAACCGGCGTTCAAATGCACGGCCAGCGATGCCACGGTGGAGGTACACTTGGCTATCGTCATCAGCGCCCATCTTGCCAGAAACGACCAATGTGCGCTCTGTGAGGGTGATGTCGACATCGTCTTCTGAGAAGCCAGCAACAGCCAACGTTACCTGATAGCCGTCTTCACCGAGTTGTTCGATGTTATAAGGCGGGTAGGCGCTGTTTTGTTCATTTTGAGCCGTTGCGTCGAGCAGCCGCTGCATGCGGTCAAAGCCAACGGAATGACGGAAAAGTGGTGAGAAATCAATCGTACGCATAGCAAATCCTCCTTTGAGCGATTTGAATTATGAGCCCGCGTCAGAGCATTTTGACGGCCCCTAGACGGGCTCCGTTAAAGTAAGCGAACCCAATTGGCGTCCGCTCGTTCCAAGAATGAAATAGTTTCGGAGAATTTGTCTGCAAGGGGGGAATAGTATTTTTATTAAAAATAATCTATAGAGGCGTTAGATGAAAAGAATGGGATACTGTCTTTATTCAGCCGCTTGTGCACGGCGCCAGTCAACTTCCCATAATGTAACGGGGCCATCAAAGCCCTTCATCTCAAACCCGCCTCTATTGACGAATCGATAGCTTTTACCGCTACAAATACCCTTTACAACATCTGACACAAAAATCTCATTCTTTTGCGCTTTATCGACGATGCGAGCGGACATCTGAACGGTTGAGCCAAACAGATCGTTATCTTCCTGAATAGGCTCACCGGCGTTAATACCGATCTTTAGGAGTAACGGTAGCTTAGGATTGCCTTGCGTGTGGGTGTTAGCACCCCGTTGCATCATTATAGCGGCTTCAACGCTGTCTGAGGCTTGCTCAAACGATGCCATGATTCCATCGCCTGTGTGTTTGACTTCACGGCCAGGGAACTGTGTCAGTGCCTCACGGACAACACGGTTGTGCGCTCTGACGATTTCCTGTGCGCCAGCATCTCCCAGTTCTTGGATGATCGCAGTTGAACCCGCGATATCGGTAAACAGCACGGTGATGACGCGTGGTTGCTCTTCTATTTGCTTTGGCTTGTTCCACTCTTCAAGCGCGCTATCCATATGACGTGAAATGTGGCCTTCATGGCTCATGAATGTATTCATCGCGTTTCTACCAGCCTGGAACATTTGCATATAGCGACTGTCTTGAAGAAGATATTCTTCGTACTTCCCTGCAAAATTTTCTGCATGGGATTTTTTATAACCAAGCACTTGAACGCTATCACCAAGAATTTTATTGGCGGCAGCCTGATCAATGCCACGGCTTTGAACGAGTGTCTCAGTCGCACCTGCGACCCAGAGGTTAACGCCAAACTTGTTGAAGTTATGGAGTTTTTCTTTGTTGAACTTGGACCCTTCAAGTGCAGTGCCCAATGCTTTCATCATGAAGGTTTTTTGCTTTTCTTCTTTCGGCGATAACCCGGATGATGAAGCTGCATTATCTACAGGTGGTGCAGTTCCTGCTTCGTCAGATGTCTTGCCGCCCATTTCTTCACGCAGGCGGTCATTTACATTATCGTCTTCTTTTGCATCATAATTTTCACGCATGCCATCTTCATCGCCATCAGGTTTAGGGCGCTGTTTGCGCTTTTTCTTACGGACCTTGGTAACTTTACGCATTCCTGCTTGTTGATTTTTAGCTTTTGGAGCCCGACGACGCTCTTTGATGTTTGTCGTCCGCAGGAGGCTAGATACCATCATCAATGCTGCTAGCAAGAAAGTTCCAACGAACACGATAAACAAGACGTTATCGACATCATTGCCGAGCATCCGAATACCAAACAAGTTTTTACCGCTGATCAAACTTGAGGTCATGAAAGCAAAAAAACCGGCAATGGTAAGACTGATAAGGGCGACCATCAGCAATTTTACAATGACCACCGTGAATGAATTTTCTTTGGTTGCGACAGATTTCTTACGGGACTTTCTAGGCGCATCATCGTCAGTCAGTGACGTGAAAGTAGCACTTAAGTTATCATCATCGTCATTCCATCGGCTGCCGCCGCCGCGACCGCTGCTACCTGTTGATGTTACATCTGTTTCATGGGCATCAAGCGAGGAGACTCCAGCGCTTTTATAAATAATAAATTCTTGGGATGAGCCGCGATCAGGATCATAAACTTCTCTGACAACTTTAACGCCGTTGATGCCTGGCATGTTCTCAAGGCCACGCGCCTCATCTACGGCAGCCTCCTTTTGGAAGGAGCCGAACTGCGCGTGGATGCTCCACCGCTGGCCCTGTTGGACCTGGACCTCAAACTGAGTAATCCCGGGCACGCTTAAACCTCCTCATGCGCGATTAATTTATCATTATACGCGCAATAAATTCTGCCGAGTGTACAAATTGTCTCAACATCATCCTAATGACTTTAAAATAACAAAAAGAGAATCCGATAACAATTTGATTTTACACTACAAATTATGAACGAAATATTATGCTAAATATGAAAAACGCCTCTTTGGTTTCCCAAAGAGGCGTTGTCATAAATCGTATCGCAAATAAATTAGTTTTTAAGGCCAATTGCTGAGAAACGCTTATTAAATTTCGCGAGCTGTCCGCCGCTATCCATCAAACGATGCACGCCAGTCCAAGCTGGGTGAGATGTTGGATCGATATCGAGCTTTAGCGTATCGCCAGGGCTGCCCCAAGTCGAACGCGTCGTGAATGTTGTACCATCAGTCATCTGAACATTAATCTCATGGTATTTTGGGTGCAGGTCTTTTTTCATGGTTTTACGCTCCGCTTCAAACGAGGACGCGTTATAGCCATTAGTCAGGATGCTTTCAAGCCCGCCGTGCATGTTCTTTTGCGGAATATGTAATGTTTATGCCTTCGCAGATCGAAATAATGACCAATATGCAATAAAAGCCACTAATAACATGAGGATAGAGCCAGCGAAGTACGGTGCGTTTATCCCGATAAATCCGAACGCTACACCCGCTATTGCGGGGCCAACCATACGAGACATGGTTGTTGTAGAACGTGTTACGCCCATTAAACCGCCCTGAACGTCGGCGTCACCTCTGACTGAAATCGCAGTATTTAGAGCTGGTGACATGACACTAAAGCCCAATGTTGCGATTGTCATCGCGATCACGAGTTGTGGTACGGAACTCACTAGAGGTACGCATACGAGCCCAACGCTTAACGCAATCGCGCCTGCAAGAATAAGCTTTTCGAGACTAAATAGTTTCGCCAATCGTCCCATTAAGCCTCCTTGGACGAGGGCTGCAAGGAAACCAATAAAGGCAAATAAATAGCCATTTTGCTCGGGTCCCCAGTCAAACTGGCGACGCGACCACATGGCAAATGTTGATTCGAGGCCTGCAAAAACGAGTGTCGATAGAAAAGCGAGAATTAATAAAACTCCGATGCCAGGCGTTTTTAGTGCATCCATAAGTGCTGCCATTCTGGCGACGCTGGTTTGAGATCGGATTCTTGCTCGCGATTCTGGTGACAAACTTTCCTTTAAAATAAAGATTCCCAATACGCACGCCGCGATAGATAGGCCTGCTGCAAGGAAACTTGGCGTTCTGAAATCTGCATTTGCTGGATCTGAGCCTGCGAGTATGCCGCCGATCGCCGGACCTAAAATAAAGCCGATTGAGAATGCAGCGCCCATCAAGCCCATGCCTTTGGCACGGTTTTCTTTGGTTGTGATGTCAGCGATATACGCAAAGGCCGTAGAGATATTTCCTGCCATGAAACCCGCCATGGCGCGTGCAGCAAACAACGCCAAAAGCGTTTCAGCAGTCCCAAGCCAAATATACGCGAGCGCAGCCCCCGCCATTGATCCTAACAAAACTGGCTTGCGTCCAATGCGGTCGCTTAAATGCCCCCAGAATGGCGCAGCGATGAACTGAGTTACCGAATATATAGCCATCAGAGACCCGACTTGAGCCGGTGTTGCTTGATAATGTTCGGCGTAAAACGGCAACAGTGGGATGGTAATGCCAAAGCCGATCAGATCGATCACAACAATAAGAAAAAGTATTGGCATAAATTATCGCTGCGTAAATTTGAGTTCGATACGGCGATTCTTTGCTTTTGCAATCTCATTCGAGCCGGATGTAAGGGGATAGTGTTCGCCAAATCCTGTTGCAGCAAGACGTTTCGCTGGAATGCCGGCCTTGATCAAGGTGTGCACAACAGACAAGGCGCGGGCAGTAGATAGTTCCCAATTTGATGGAAACTTTGCGGTGGCAATAGGATCGTTGTCGGTATGGCCGTCTACGCGTAAAATCCAGTCAATATCACCAGGCATTTTAAGTGCAATTTCAAGCAAGGTCGTTGCGAGTTTGCCGAGTTCACGTTCGCCACCGGCAGCGATATCCGCTGATCCTTTCGCAAACAACAATTCTGATTGTAGGACAAACCGGTCTCCGACGATCTGTACATCGTCACGATTGCCAATTAGCTGGCGCAACCTTCCAAAGAACTCTGATCGATAGCGTGACAGTTCCTGAACTTTGGACGCAAGCGCTGCATTAAGTCGCTGGCCAAGCAATTCAATCTGTACGTTCTTCTCTTTGGCATCAAGCTCAGAGGCTTCCAAGGCTGCATTCAACTGATTCAACTGCTGGCGCAACGCGGCCATTTGCTTATTCATTAATGCAAGCTGGGCACGTGCGGTGTCGGCGATCTCTTGTTTTTCTGCAAGCCCGACTTTTAGCTCGTCTCGCTCGCTTGAGGTTTTCGCAAGGGACGTTGTGGTCTCAGATAAAGACTGTTCTAGCTGTTTCGTAGCATCCTCGGCCGCTTGCGCTCTAAATGAAAGGGTCGAAACCTCTTTCTCAAGCTCATCTTTCAGGGCTTTTAACGCCGCCACATCACCACTGAGGTCAGCAATTTCAGATAATTGGCGATCAATCGCTTCTTTATCGGCGACGGAACGTGCTTTAAACTCTGAGAGCTCTGCCGTTGCTGAGGCATAGTCGAGCCTGAGGGCTGCGAGTTGCTGTTCGATGTTGGCACGGCTATCCAGAGATGCGGATAACTGGTCCTGAAGGCTATCTACGTTTGTTTGTAACTGCGTATTCTCAGATTTGGTGAGTGCTAATACTGAAGACAAGGCACTCAAGTCGTTCTCTAATTCTTTGAGGGCCTTATCGCGCCCAGATAACGCCTGGCCTAAGAAGAACTGCGCCATCACGAAGATCAGCAACAGAAAGATGATCACCATCAAGAGGGTTGCCAGAGCATCGACGAAGCCTGGCCATATGACCGTTGATCTATGCTCGCGGCGACTGATAGCGGCCATCCAGGGCGACCTTAGTTAACGTCGCCGGTCGCGGCGATGGTACGAGCCAGCAGGCGAATTTCACGCCTAAGGGCATCTGTGATTTCGTTCCGAGACAGGGCGGTTTCATCAACCAAGCGCTGCATATTCTTGTCCAAATTACGGAGATGTGCGCTCGTCGCGTCATCAGAACTGCTTGTTGATCCGGTGTTTTGAGCAAGTTTTTCCAATATCGGTTTCATTTCGACCTGAGTTTCGGCCAACCGGCGCATCACGGCTTGCTCGGTACGCATATGCTCGGTCAATGTCTCAACCTTATTCGCAAGTTCACTCAGGCCTGTATTGACGGCAAACTTGCCTTCCTCACCCCGAGCCATAATGACCTGGAGGTTTTCAAGGCTTTCAGCCGTCTGTTCCAGCAACGCAGAAACATATGCAGGTACCCCTTGCTCGCCTTCAGACCCAAGGGCGCCGCTCGATAATCGGGTAACACTTGATAGCCATTCTTCGAGGTCATTATAAAATCGGTTTTGGGCCTGGCCCGCTTGTAAGTCCAGAAATCCAAGAACGAGGGAGCCTGCCAGACCAAATAAGGATGAAGAGAACGCAGTCCCCATGCCATCAATAGGCGTTTTTAAGCCGGCTTGAAGGTTTGCAAATACTTGCGCAGTTTCGCCGCCATCGACATTCAAGCTGCTGATAACATCACCAATAGAGCTAACGGTCTCGAGTAATCCCCAAAAAGTCCCTAAAAGGCCCAAGAAAATGAGCAAGCCGATATTGTAGCGAGATAGATCGCGGCTTTCGTCTAGTCTTGCGACAATACCATCAAGAATAGATCGCATGCTTAAGGCTGATAGACTGAACCGGGCGCCGCGCCGATCTGCAAGCATGGTCGCCATTGGGCCTAAAAGGTTTGGGCTCTCAGCATTGTCCGGGAGACGGACCTGCAAGCCAGCTTCTGTTTCAGCTAAATTGTCTCGGAACCGCTCAAGCCATTTGACTTCGGGGTAAAGCAATGCAGCTTGGCGAAAATTGTATGCGATACCCAGAACCAGAACGCCAAGAATAAGGCCATTCAATGCGGCATTCGCGAGGAATGCTTCTTTTAAGGGATCGAATACAAAGAAACACGCTGCCGCAACAATCCCCAAAAATATCAACATACGAAATAGATAAAGGGTGGGGCGTGTCATTTGTGCAAATCCTTAAGGCAACCGATTTAGGATATATCCCAGCGCATAAAGATGCTGAGGCATCGCGCCTTAGCGATCAATCAGATTAACGTCGACGCGATTTTTTGGGTCGCCTTCACCCTTGTCTCCGAGGGCGCGGACATCAATGCGAGATGAGCGCACACCTTTTTCGATCAAGTATGATCTTACGGACAATGCGCGCGATAAGGAAATGCGACGTGCCTGACTAGCAGTAAGGTCGTCACCAACAGCATGCGCCATCAATTGGACGCGGAAGCCATCGGATTTTTCAAGCTCGCCCAAGACTTTATCAACAGCCGCTTGACCGTCAGCTGATAGCTTTGTGTCACCACCGTTGAAGATAACTTGAACAGCGCCATCATCAGTTGATGTTGCTGATGTGGTAGATGCCTGCTCTGTCGGGACGGGCGCGGCAGATATAGCCGGCGCTTTTGGAGCTTCAGGCACATCAGCAGTTGCTGGCGCTGATGGCATCGGTGGAGGAGGTGGTGCAGATGCAGAAATAGTTGCAGGTGGAGGAGGAGGCGGCGCACTCGCATTTGCTGCTGGCTTCTTCTCAGCTAATTTTTTAGGTGCACTTGGTGCAGGTATGGCAGGTTTTGGCGCAGGTGCAGCAGCAACTTTAGGTACAGGTGCCGGGGCTGGTGCTTTCGCCATTGCAGGCTTAGGTGCAGCTTTTTTTGTGCCGGGCTTGCTCAGTTGAACGCTCGAGCTTCCAGCAGGCGGCGCAACATGCAGCGTCGAACGTGGCATCCGTGTCCCGGGCATTAACAGACCGCCCTGAGATACTGGCGCGCTTGCATAACCTTGCGTTGAAACGACCGAGCGAACTTGGCCTGCATTGTTCAATGCATTCCAGTTGATCGATACGTTATCTGTCGCAGGCTGGTAAGAAGATGTTTGCGCATGCAATGGTGTCGCTGCCGCAAGCGCTATTGCGAGCGTTGAGCCGACGACCAAATTACGTCGTAAAATCTTTAAATGTCTTCGTTTCAATGTGCGGTACATGAAGCCTCCACTGCCCAAAATCGAGCTGCGCGCTTATCCACGCTAAATCAATTACTGAAGAAAATAGCCAACCGAGCCCTTAGTCTCAACCGCTTTAAGTAATTTTTGCGGCTTTCTTCAATAATTTACGAAAATCTTGGTCCAAAGATGCGTTGGTTGCAATCACGCTACCGGTTTCCAGCATGCGATCACGACCCTTGAAGTCTGTGACAATGCCACCAGCTTCTTTAACCAATAAAAGGCCTGCAGCCATATCCCAACTTGAGATATTACGCTCCCAATACCCTTCATACCGACCAGCAGCGACAAATGCCAAGTCTAGCGAAGCTGCGCCAAAGCGGCGAATACCAGCAGATTTTGCCATAACGACTCGCAATTCTTCGATAAATTCATCATGACCTTCGATGCCCAAGAACGGCACGCCGGTGGCAAAAATTGATTCTGCAATCACTGAGCGACCAGAAACACGCAAACGCGAATCTCTGAAAAACGCACCTTGTCCACGTTCGGAATAGAACAAATCATCCGTAATCGGGTTGTAGACAACGGCCGCTTCGATCCGTTTGTCGCGTTCAAGCGCAACAGAAACAGCGAAGTGCGGAATGCCATGAAGGAAGTTTGTCGTGCCATCTAATGGATCAATGATCCATCTATTCGAGATGTCGGACCCTTCAACCACGCCACCTTCTTCAAGGACGAAACCATATGCCGGACGAACTTTCTGGAGTTCTTCGACAATGATTTTTTCAGCTTTGGTGTCAGCCTTGGTTACAAAGTCGGCAGGGCCTTTTTTAAGAACCTGAAGATTTTCAACTTCACCAAAGTCTCGACGTAACGCGCGGCCCGCTTTTTGAGCGGCGTTCACCATAACTGTCAGAATTGGGGATAAGCGATTAGACATGCTTTTTTAGTTCAACCTCAATCTTTCGCACGCTCAACATACGTGACTTCACGTGTATCGACGACGACCCGAGTACCTGCACCAATATGAGGTGGGACCTGGATTTTGACGCCGTTTTCAAGCATGGCAGGTTTGTATGATGATGAGGCTGTTTGGCCTTTTACAACGGCATCGGCTTCAACAATTTCAAGTGTCACATGCTGAGGAAGTTCTACGCCAAGCGGCTCTTCCTCATATGTTTCGATTTTGACGTTCATACCATCCTGTAAGAAAGGGACGTTTGCCTCACCAATAGCTTCCGTATTGAGTGAAATCTGCTCGTAGCTCTCAGGGTGCATAAAAGTGTGCATATCGCCGTCTGAGAACAGGAACTGATAATCTGTTTGTTCAAGCGTTGCGCGCTCTACTTTTTCAGATGACCGAAAGCGCTCGTTCAGCTTGGTGCCGCCACGAACGTCCTTAAGCTCAACCTGCAAATACGCGCCACCTTTGCCCGGCTGCGTGTGCTGCGTTTTAATAGCGCGCCAAAGGCGGCCCTGATGCTCAATAACCATCCCAGGACGGATGTTGTTGCCGTCAATCTTCATATCTTTGAGTCCTGAAAAATAAAGCCTAACGGGTAAAGACCCTAAACGGATTCTATCAGGTCCGCGGGGGGCATGTCACCGAAAACTTACGTTATGTCGTAATGTGCTTATTGAGGAAGTTGCTCAACAAAAGCACGGACGCCTGCTTCTGGGCCGTCTTTATGGTCCCAAACGCTGCCGATTACAGCAAGATAGTTTGCGCCGTTTTCGACGAGTGGAGCGCAGTTTTCTGCTGTTATACCGCCAATAGCCACACATGGAACGACAGTCATGTTTGACCAGAACTCGAGTAGATCAGTATCAGCATGGTGCTTAACCTCTTTGCTTTTGCTCGGAAAGAAAGCGCCAAAAGCAACGTAATCGGCCCCTTTGTCACCAGCCTCAATCGCCAAATCCCGGCTTGCATGGCAGGTCACGCCAATAATGGCATCATCGCCTAGCATTTGATAACACCGATCATAACTGATGTCGTCTTGGCCGATATGAACACCGTCAGCGCCACTATCCAATGCGAACTCAGGGCGATCGTTGATGATCAGTGGCAGATCGAAGCTATGGCAGACGGGCACGAGTGCTTCAGCGGCGCGCATAAAATCATCATCTTCGACGTCTTTTAGGCGTAACTGAACGGCGCCAATAATTTCTGGAGCGGCATCAATGGTGCGCTTTAATGTTTCCGCAAACGAAACCGTCTCGATCTTAGCGGGGGTCAAAAGGTACAGTTTGCAGTTTTCGTTCTTTTTGTTCGATGCCATGGATAGGGTCCGATTTATGTGTTGAGCCAGTTACGTATGGCTTCATCTGAAATAGATGTGTCTTCAAGATTAAGTGTTGAGATAGGTGCTGCGTCAATAACACGACTGTCAGGACCTAGCATTTCACGTAATTTAACCAGAATTTCTGATGATGCATTTATCCGGATGTGTCTGCATCTTTCCTGGACCGCTTTTAACGCATGTCCGGTGTTTGACCCACAGTCGATAAATGCAAAGACCTGATCCGGGTCTAAATTCGTCTCTTTAATTGAGATATCTATCATATCTCGAAATACCGCTGGCCCAATTGTTCCAGCGGCATCTGGTGTGCTTAAAAGAAAAGTGGGGCATTTGAGCGATGCCGCCACACGAAGCGCGCGGCGGACATGCTCGATGTTATGGACAATGATAAAAGGCGCGTTGTGCGTCAAACGCCCGCCATCACCATAGCCGTATCCGGCATACGATTTGAGAAGCCCCATTCGTTATCATACCAGCTGAGGACACGAACAAAGTTGCCACCCATAACCTGGGTCTGGGTTGAATCAAAACTTGAACTGTGTGGATCATGATTGAAGTCAATTGAGACCAAAGGATCCGTCACATAACCAAGAACACCTTTAAGCGGGCCTTCTGCAGCAGCCTTCATTGCAGTGTTGATTTCTTCTGCTGTTGTGTCGCGACCGGCAACAAACGTGAGATCAATCAACGAAACGTTTGGTGAAGGAACACGAACCGATGTGCCATCCAGCTTGCCTGCCAATTCAGGAAGAACAAGACCAACAGCCTTTGCAGCGCCCGTCGATGTTGGGATCAACGAAGCTGATGCTGTCCGTGCACGGCGTGGATCGGAATGCAATGTATCAAGCGTACGCTGATCGCCTGTGAATGCATGGATCGTTGTCATGTAACCTTTTTCGATACCAACCAACTGATTCAATACATGCGCAACAGGTGCAAGGCAGTTTGTCGTGCATGAAGCATTGGAAACGATGGTGTCGTCAGCAGTCAGTGCATCATGGTTGACGCCGTATACGATTGTTTTATGAACATCTTTACCTGGTGCTGAGATTAGAACTTTCTTGGCACCAGCTTCGATGTGCTTACCTGCACTCGCGAGGTCGGTGAAGAAGCCTGTGCATTCAAAGGCAATGTCGACGCCAATCTCACCCCATGGAAGATCTGCAGGATCGCGTTCCGCAGTCACTTTCATTGGGCCTGCGCCTGCATCAAGTGTGTCGCCATTAACGACGACTTCGCCAGGGAAGCGACCATGCGTAGAGTCGTAGCGGAACAGATGTGCATTCATATCTACAGAGCCAAGATCGTTAATCGCGACAACTTCAATGTCTTTACGACCACTTTCCAAAATGCCGCGTAGAACTAAGCGACCAATTCGTCCAAAACCGTTGATGGCAACACGTACCGCCATTGTTTCCTCCTAGGTTGACCGCGACTGGAATCAGTGCGGCATCTGAGATTAATATATAAATTTCTAGCGCAAAAAACCGGGTTTCACCCCAAACGTCAACGCTTGATTGGATTTAGTATTGTTACTGTGACAACCGAAAGTCCAAAAATGTGGGGAATCTCATAAATTTAGACGATTTGGCTCAGGGACGATTTGGCTCAGGTATGAATTGACCTAAATCGCCTAACCGGACTAACGTCTTTATGAATGTAATTAATCTTACTGTCATCCGAGGGGGCCGCGTACCTATGTCAATGTCGACTATCGCCAAAGCTTCACGCGTCGATCGGGCGTATGAGCGCCTGGAAGCTGCCGTTGACCGTTTGGATTTGGCGCTGACTTCACGTACAATTAATACTGAGCCCGTCGAAGGTTCTGAGGTTGTTGAGCGATTGCGGTTGGAAAATGCTGAATTGAAGAATTTGAACCTAGCCGCAGCTGACCGGCTTAACACCACCATTCAGCGTCTGGATTCGATTTTGAAGAACGAAGGCGACAACTGATATGGCGCAAGTCACTGTTACAATAAACGACCGCAAGTATAACGTCGCATGTGACGATGGTCAGGAAGCACACCTCTCACGTCTGGGGACATATGTTGATAATCGTGTGAGCGAACTCGTCGCCGCGGTTGGTCAAGTCGGTGATGCCAAGTTGCTGGTCATGGTCTCACTGTTAGTTGCTGATGAATTATCTGATGCATATTCTGAAATGGATACGCTTAAATCCGGCGGAAAAGGGGCCGCTGCAGCCGCTGAGGCCGATGGCAGATTAAGCGAAAGCCTAGAAAAATTATCTGAACGCATTGAAAGCATTGCGGCGAGCCTCGAACAGACCTAACTTGATAAGTGGCGGGCTGCGGAGTATGTCAGGCCTACGTTATCCCAGGGGCCTAAATCCACCGTACGGGAGCTGTCCCTGTTTGCCTCTTGGGGCAGATATTTACGGCCCCCACCTACTAAACTTGGCCACGGAGGATCTCAAGGCCAACGGCTCAGGCGGTCCGCTATTTCTTTTTCTCAACCGATGCTACCGTAGGGCATTGGGGTTTGTATTAAATGACCAACATTGATGACGCGAAAAATCTCGCACGTAAAACCACCGCTGTTGTCAGGAAGCGCGCGTTCGACAACAACCCGAATGCTGGCAACCATTTAAGCGATGTGATTATAGCAGCGCGTGGCGAGCTTGGTTTATCTGATCGACCGAAAACCATTTCTATTTTTTGGCCGATGGGTAATGAGATTGATACACGCCCATTAATACAATCACTTTCAGAAGCTGGACATAGAACCGCTTTGCCCGTCGTGGCAGCTAAGGCGGCACCGTTGATTTTTCGCGTGTGGGGCCCGGGCGATCAGCTTGTAGATGGTGTTTTTGGCACCTCTATTCCTGATAATGATGCGCTGGAAGTCCTGCCTGAAATACTTTTTGTGCCACTGCTCAGCTTTGATGATGCTGGATATCGGCTTGGATATGGCGGCGGGTATTATGACCGGACGCTTCAAAAATTACGTATGCACGGCAGCGCTGACGCTGTTGGTGTTGCTTTTTCAGCGCAGCGGGTAGACACCGTCATCCGTGGCCCGCATGATCAACCCTTGGATTGGATGGCCACAGAACTGGGTGTTCAGCGCGTTGGCGCACTTGCGGATACCAGCTGTGACGAAGGAAAGTTATGAGAATACTAATTATTGGTGATGTCGTTGGAAGTGCTGGCCGTGCCGTTCTGAATGCAAACCTTTCATCCCTCAAAATAAGACTGAAAACAGACTTTGTCATCGTCAATGGTGAGAATGCGGCGCATGGATTTGGTATAACCGGATCTATTTGTGACTCGTTCTATCAAGCTGGCGTGGATTGTATCACGACAGGCAATCATGTTTTTGATCAACGTGATGTGTTATCGCAAATGGAGCGTGACGAGCGGATTCTACGTCCATTGAACTATGTTCCCGGCACACCAGGTAAAGGCTCAGGCATTTACAAGACCGAGAGCGGCAAGCGAATCCTGGTGGCTAATGTTATGTGCCGGCTATTCATGGAGCTTTTGGACGATCCATTCCGTGCCATGGATGATTTGCTGGCGAGGTATAAAATCGGCCGAGATGTTGATGCCATTGTCTTTGACGTTCATGGCGAAGCCACGAGTGAAAAGCAGGCCTTGGCCCATCATGTCGATGGCCGTGCCAGTGTGGTTGTAGGAACGCATACGCATGTGCCGACAGCAGATACGTGGGTGCTCCCTGGTGGGACGGCGTATCAGACGGATCTTGGGATGACAGGGGATTACAACTCGGTCATTGGCATGAAAAAAGAAGGCGCGATTGCTCGATTTGTCACAAAAGGTGAGCGCGTTCGCTTAGAACCTGCTGACAAAGACGGCACATTATGCGGCTGCTTTGTTGTTATTGATGATAAAACAGGGCGTGCAAAGCGGATTGAACCGGTGCGTGTTGGTGCGTCGTTGTCGGAAACGATCCCGAAGCCATAAGCAAAGTTTTATGAAAATTCGTCGATCATCGCCCAAATGTTGACATAATACCCCTAAATGATGTCTCAGAACGGTCGGCGCGGTATTCATTTCTGCGCCTCACAGGTAATATAAGATGATTCGCATTTCGCGCTCACGCGTGTTTGCTATGTGCATTTAGATATAAAGACAGATTGGACAATCATGGCCGGCCATTCCAAATTTAAAAACATTATGCATCGCAAGGGCGCACAGGATGCCAAGCGTGCGAAGAACTTTGCTAAGCTGGCAAAGGAAATCTCAGTTGCAGCGCGCCAGGGTGAAGACCCTGGGTTTAACCCCAGCCTCCGTTTGGCAGTGTCAAATGCGCGCTCTGAAAACATGCCTAACGATAATATTAAACGCGCTATTCAGCGTGGTGTTGGTGGTGATACCGAGAACTACGAAGAAATTCGCTATGAGGGTTATGGCCCGGGTGGCATTGCCGTGATCGTAGAGGCGCTGACGGACAATCGTAATCGGACAGCATCTGAAGTCCGTTCTGCATTTGCTAAGCACGGCGGTAATCTTGGTGAAACCGGGAGTGTTGGATTCATGTTCGATCGTGTGGGCCGATTGGTCTATGCCGCAGATAAAGCCAGTACTGATGAAATGTTCGAAGCGGCTTTGGAGGCAGGTGCCACCGATGTCGAAAGTGATGATGAGGGACATTCTATTTCATGTGACGCCGAAGACTTTGCGGCAGTCCGTGAAGCTTTAACTGAGAAATATGGCGATCCAGAAAAAGGTGCGCTTGAATGGAAACCCCAGACGCCGGTTGATGTCGACGAAGATACAGCTGGAACATTGCTTAAGCTGATCGATGTTTTGGAAGACAACGATGATGTGCAAACAGTGTTTTCGAACTTTGATGTTTCAGATGAAATCATGGCGCGGTTGAGCGCTTAATTGAGGAGTAGTGCGTGCGTCTGATCGGTTTCGATCCTGGATTGCAGATAACGGGGTGGGGTGTCATCAAAGCGGTGGGTAATCGTCTTACCTACGTTGCCGATGGTGTTGTGAAGACGTCCCCAAAGGCATCGTTGGCCGAGCGATTGGTTGAACTGCATGCCGGTCTTCTTGACGTTATTGCTGAGTATAATCCTGAGGAAGCCGCTGTCGAAGAAACGTTCGTAAACAAGAACCCGGTCTCAACTCTTAAGCTTGGGCAGGCGCGCGGCATCGTTTTACTAGTCCCGGCTTTAGCTGGGCTGCATGTTGCCGAGTATCTGCCGAACCTGGTTAAGAAGACCGTTGTCGGATCCGGACATGCACAGAAAGAACAAGTTCAAATGATGGTCAAAATGTTATTGCCGGGTGCGAAAGTTACAAATGCAGATGCGGCGGATGCGCTTGCGGTTGCGATCTGCCATGCACACCACAGAGGCACTGCAGAAAAAATCCGTAAACTTGCGCAGGCTGCCACATGATCGCGCGCCTTAAAGGGATTGTTGACGAGATCGGGGATGGCTGGGTCGTCATTGATGTGAACGGTGTTGGTTATCTTGTCTTCGCCTCAGGTCGCACATTGGGCAATCTTGTGGTTGGCGAGGCGACGATGGTTTTCATTGAGACAAACGTCCGTGAAGATCACATACATCTTTATGGCTTTGCTGATGCGTTGGATCGGGATTGGTTCAAGCTTTTGACAACGGTTCAAGGGGTTGGAGCCAAAGTCGGCCTGGCATTGCAGGGTGTCTTGAGCCCGGATGAAGTCAGTCGAGCCATCATCTCAGGTGATAAAACGGCGATCACACGTGCGCCTGGCGTTGGGCCAAAGTTGGCTAGCCGCATCATCTCTGAACTAAAGGATAAGGTTGGGTCATTGGCATTGGGGCAAACGCTTCAAGCTGAAATAGGGGGCCGTGCATCTGGTGGTGCCGTCGGCGCACCAAGCGATATTTCAGATGCTGTTTCAGCGCTGGTTAATCTTGGCTATAGCCCGTCGCAAGCCTTGGGCGTTGTCACCGAAGCATCAGTTGAACTTGGTGAAGGCGCGACCGTCGGGGCGCTGATAAAAGCAGGACTTACAAAACTAGCACCGTCCGATACCCGTATGGGAGGCCGAGGTTAGATGGCTGAAGGTGATCGCATCGTCGAAGCTGAACAGATTTCCGGGGATGCTCAGGACGCTGCACTTCGCCCACAAAGACTTGATGATTTCGTTGGCCAGCCGCAAGTGCGGGGAAACCTGAAGGTCTTCGTTGCGGCATCCATCAGTCGTGGTGAAGCCTTGGACCATGTGTTGTTTTACGGGCCACCCGGATTGGGTAAAACAACCCTGGCATCCATTGTCGCAAAAGAAATGGGCGTTGGTTTTCGGGCGACATCTGGGCCTGTGATTGCCAAGGCGGGTGACCTTGCTGCAATTTTGACGAACCTGGAAGCAGGCGATGTTTTGTTTATTGACGAAATTCATCGCCTCAGCCCAGCGGTCGAGGAAATCCTTTATCCAGCTATGGAAGATTTTCAGCTCGATCTGATTATCGGCGAGGGCCCTGCTGCACGCTCAGTCCGCATTGATCTCCCAAGATTTACACTCGTGGGGGCGACAACGAGATCGGGTCTGATCACGACACCTTTGCGAGAACGCTTTGGCATTCCAATGCGCCTTGAGTTTTACGGGATTGATGATTTGCAGAGCATCATCAGTCGTGGGGCTGGATTGTTAAGTATGGAATTAACCCCTGATGGCGCCCGTGAGATCGCAAAACGCGCACGTGGCACGCCTCGGGTTGCGGGCCGATTGTTGCGCCGGGTTAGGGACTTTGCTGCAGTTGATGGCTTGTCGCCTGTTGATGCGCCAGGTGCTGATGCCGCGCTTAATCGTCTGGATGTGGACAAGCGCGGCTTGGATGCGATGGACCGCAGGTACCTTAGTTGCATCTCGGATAATTATGGTGGCGGTCCCGTCGGAGTTGAAACACTGGCTGCGGCACTTTCTGAGCAGCGCGATACCATTGAAGATGTTATCGAGCCGTATTTGATCCAGCAGGGTTTGTTGATGCGCACCCCTCGTGGTCGCGCACTGACCGGAGATGGGTTTAAGCATTTGGGACTTAAACCTCCATCCACATTTAATCAGCTTGAATTGATTGCTGATGATGATGCGAAGGCTTCGGACGATGACTGAGACCATGCAAAATGAAGATCATGTCATGAGCATACGCGTTTATTACGAAGATACCGATGTGGGCGGGATCGTTTATTACGCTAATTATCTGAAGTTTGCAGAGCGCGCACGGACTGAGTTATTGCGGAGCCAAGGTATCGAAAATGGTGAATTGATGCGCGATGATCGTGTTGCATTTGCAGTTCGAGAATGTCATGCCGATTACATCAAGCCCGCAAAGCTAGATGACGCCCTTGAGGTTCGAACTCGGGTGACGGAAATCAGTGGGGCTAGTTTGCGCATGGCACAGGATGTTGTTCGTGATGGGAATATTCTTGTTGTGATGAATGTGCGGTTGGCCTGCATGGATATTGATACGGGTAATCCCAAAAGGTTGCCGAACGTTGTTAAGGATCGCCTTGGTTCATTCAAGGTGCACACCAAGTTGAGCGGAGAATAATATGGAAAACCAAGTGGTTGATGCAGCTGTCATGGCGGGATCACTAACCGCAGATCAGTTCACGATGATGTCGATGTTCCTGCGTGCTGATCTTGTCGTTAAATCGGTGATGGTGATGCTTGTTCTTGCATCAATCTGGTGCTGGGCAATCATCTTTGAGAAATTGCTGACAGTACGCCGTTTGAACAAAAGATCAGACGAATTTGAACAGGCATTTTGGTCAGGTAAGTCTCTTGATGACCTTTTCGATAAAGTCTCCAGTAATCCGCGCGACCCGATGTCAGCTGTATTTGCTGCTGCGATGCGAGAATGGCGGCGCGTGTCTGGGAATACCTCTGAAAACTTTAAGGTGGGCCTTGCTGACCGTATCGAACGGGTTATGCAAATTACAGTGAACCGGGAAATGGATCGCGCTGAGAAGTATATGACGTTCTTGGCAACGACGGGTGCAACAGCACCGTTCGTCGGATTGTTTGGTACTGTTTGGGGGATCATGCACAGCTTCCAATCGATCGCGATTTCATCGAACTCAAGTCTTGCCGTTGTGGCGCCTGGTATTGCTGAAGCATTGTTCGCGACGGCACTTGGTCTGCTGGCAGCCATTCCGGCCGTTGTTGCGTTTAACAAACTCAATCGTGATCTCGATCGATATACTGGCAGGCTTGATAGCTTTGCTGGTGAATTTGCCGCAATCCTTTCTCGTGAAATGGACACCTAGGAGGTCACGATGGCTGTATCAGTTCAACAAGCAGGGCGAGGCGGGGGACGTTTCTCCCGTAAAAAACATAACCCGATGAGTGAGATTAACGTGACTCCGTTTGTTGATGTTATGCTCGTGCTCTTGATCATCTTTATGGTGACGGCGCCTTTGTTGACGGTTGGTGTTGAAGTGAACTTGCCTGATACTAAGGCGGGTACTGTTGCGGGCGATGATGAACCGTTGGCGATTTCAATCACCGAGACTGGCGAGATTTATTTGCAAGATACCCAGGTGCCACTGGAAACATTGGTGCCACGTTTGCAGGCGATCACGGGGCAGAATTTTGATCTTCGAATTTTTGTACGTGGTGATGCGGGGATCAATTATGGCCGCGTGATGGAAGTCATGGGCACAATTAACAAGGCAGGTTATCGGCGGGTTGCAATGATAACGCGTAGTGGTGGCAGCCCGAAAAAAGAGACGAAGAAGTCTTCGTCGACCAAGCCAAAAACTAATCCTTAAACTGGCAGCGATATACAGCTTTATATGAAATACGGATTTACCTTTTCAGTCGTCTTTCACGTCGCGGTCCTCGCGGCGAGCGTCCTCGGTTTGCCGCTTTTAAGCCCACCAGAAGTGTTTGAAGAAGCGCCTGTATTTGTTGAACTTGTTGAGATCAATGAAGTTCGGAATCTACCCGCCCCGGTACCTGAGCCAGAACCTGAGCCTGAAAAGAAGCCAGAGCCAACGCCGCCAAAACCAGAACCGGTTGTTGAGAAGAAGCCTGAACCTGCGCCACCGCCGCCACCAGCACCCAAGCCAGAGATTGCTACGTTGCCGCCAGAGCCAGAGCCCGAGCCAAAGAAAGAACCTGAACCTGCGCCGGAACCCGAGCCCGAGCCAGAAGTTAAGGTAGAGCCTGCGCCAAAACTAGAACCAAAGCCGGAGCCGCCAAAACCTGCGGCAGCGAAAGCAGCATTGCCAAAGAATCCAAAGCCACCTGAGCAATTTGAGGTTGCGTCACTCTTAAAGACGCTTGAGGAAATCAAGGAGACCCAGAAAGCTGAGGCCAAGGAAGAACCAAAGCTCGATTTTGCGGCACAGATGCGCAATGCGCTGAAGACAAAATCATCGGCCCCGAATTCAGATCCAACCAAGGCTGTTACGATGACTGAGCGTGATGCAATGCAGCGCCAGGTGATTAAACAGGTGACGCCATGTTGGAATATAAACCCGGGATCTAAAGGTGCGGCGAGCCTGGCTGTTGTCATTCGTATGCAAATGAATCCCGATGGAACAGTAAAGTCAGCCTCAATCGAAGACCAAGCGCGCTATTTTAGTGAGCCATTTTATCAGTCAGCAGCGGATGCTGCGAAACGCGCTGTATTGAATCCACGTTGCAATCCCATCAAACTACCGCCAAATAAGTACCAATTCTGGCGACAGATCGTTATCAACTTTGATCCAAAAGAGCTGCTGTAAGGAGCCCTTATGCTAATTCGAGCCACAATGCGAACCCTCGCTATTGCCATAGCACTGATGGTGACAACTATCGGATTTGCGAATGCCGAACTTCGAGTTGATATCACACAAGGTAAAGCTGAACCTTTGCCAATTGCTGTTGCTGACTTTTTTGGGAGAGGAGCATCGGACTCACAAATTGGCCGTGAAATGGCAGGCGTGATCGCAGCTGACTTGCAGCGCTCCGGATTATTTAAGCCGATTGATAAACGGGCCTTTATTCAAACGGATGCGTCATTAAATACGCTACCGAGGTTTGGTGATTGGCGGATAATCAATGCTCAAGCTTTGGTGCAGGGGCGCATACAGTTAGTTGCTGATGGACGTTTGCGTGTTAAATTTAGGCTTTGGGATGTTTTTGCCGAACAGCAGATGGTTGGGCTCGCATACTTCACGGTGCCTGACAATTGGCGTCGTGTTGCGCACATCATTGCCGATGCTATCTACAAAAGAATCACAGGCGAAGATGGATATTTCGATACGCGGATTGTCTATATCGCTGAAAGTGGACCAGAACTCCGCCGCGTAAAGCGTCTGGCGATTATGGACCAGGACGGCGAGAACCACAGGTTCTTAACGGATGGATCAGAGCTTGTTCTCACCCCACGGTTTTCACCAACTCTTCAAGAGATCACGTATCTAAGTTACAGGGGCAATACGCCGCGTGTTTATATATTCAACATTGATACAGGCCGTCAGGAATTATTGGGTGACTTCCCGGGTATGACTTTTGCGCCGCGCTTTTCGCCGGATGGGCAAAGCGTCATCATGAGTATGTCTGAGAACGGCAAAACTGACATTCACGTGATGGATCTGCGAACGCGTCAGGCCCGTCAGTTGACACGGTCTGGTGCCATTGATACATCTCCAAGTTTCTCACCGGATGCTAATCAAGTCGTCTTTAACTCTGATCGCGGCGGCTCACAGCAGCTATATGTCATGGATGGTGATGGACGTAACGTGCGGCGCATCAGTTTCGGTAAGGGCAGTTACGCTACACCTGTTTGGTCACCACGTGGCGATCTGATTGCATTCACAAAAATTTCACGTGGGACATTCTACATTGGTGTGATGCGGCCAGATGGAACCGGCGAACGGTTACTGGCGCAGGATTATCTGGTAGAATCGCCGACGTGGTCCCCGAACGGGCGCGTGTTAATGTTCTACCGACAGTCGAAACGTGGCGAGAATGTAAGCGATCCACGCCTCTATTCTATTGATTTAACAGGCTACAATGAACGTGAGATTATTACGCCTGTGGGGGCTTCAGACCCTGCCTGGTCACCGTTGATCCCTTGATTAGTTGTGCTGCAATGCGAAAACAAGTACGTGCACAATTCATCCACAGGGAGGAATTTTCTAAAAAAGGGCTTGGAATCAAGCGTGTCAGTCGTTAAAGATATCCAGAACTGGTGTGAATTGAATTACACCAACCATAGTTTATGCCGGATAGTCGGCGATTGAGATATTAAATTATCACCCGTTAAGGAGTATTCCTATGCGTTTTAAGTTTTTAAGTGTCCTGGCAGCGGTTGCATTGGTTGCAGCTTGTGAAACAGCGCCAGAATCGAGTGGCAATACTCAGTCCTCTGGCGGTGCATCGACGATATCTGGTTCGAATGCGGCTCCAATGGCCAAAGTCACTATTCCAAATGGTTCACAAGAAGACCTGGTTGTTAACGTTGGCGACCGTGTATTCTTTGCCCTCAATAGCTCAGAGCTAAGTGCTCAGGCCCGTGCTGCTCTTGAAAAGCAGGCAGCCTGGATTAAGAGATTTGGCGGCATCCGTGTCGTTCTCGAAGGTCACGCTGATGAGCGCGGCACACGTGAGTACAACCTCGCCCTCGGTGAACGTCGTGCTAACGCTGCAAAAGATTACTTGGTCGCATTGGGTGTTAACCCATCACGCGTCAAAACACTTTCATACGGTAAAGAACGCCCAGCCGCTCTCGGCCACAACGAAGCAGCATGGGCGCAAAATCGCCGTTCTGTAACTGTGGTTGATACGTCCGGTAGCTAATCCTCCGGGACTGGCGAAAATTTATGGCGCTTGCTTAACGGTGTGAACCGGATAGGCAAGCGCCTTAATTTTGCCTAATATGATTGTCATCTTGAGTGGAAAGGCAGTGTTCGTCAGAATGCTGTATTCATTGTTAGGTGGGAAAACTGGAGAGAATAATGACTTTGCGTAGCGTTTGGATAAGCGGCGTGTTGAGCGCTGCTATGCTAGTTTCATCTTTGCCAGCTTTGGCACAAAGTCTTGATGCCAGTGCATTGATGGATCGAATTGAACGTCTAGAACGTGATATTCGGACATTGAATGTGCAAATTGCACGCGGTGGTGGTTCGACTAGCGCTAGTGCGACGGGTGTTGATGCTGGTTCTGGTGAACCTGCTTACGCGCGTCTGAGTATTAGTATGTCTCAACTAGAGAATGACCTTCGCAATGTCACAGGCCGCATTGAGGAAATGTCATTCCAAATGAACCAGGTCACTGCGCAGCTAGAGAAAATGTCTGCTGATGTTGATTTTAGGCTGAGCCAGCTCGAGCATGGTTCAACATCTGGCGGTATAAAAAAGCCAATGGCCGATGCGGGCGCTGGGATGCAGACGCCACTAACTGCGCAAGGCACGCTGACACCACAGAATAATGCGATTCCAGCATCCAACAATAATTTACCAGACGGTTCGCAAGTTTTGGGGACGCTCAACTCATCAGACGTTGGCAGCCCGACAGCTATCCCGGCGCCGCAAAGTGAAGCCGATGAATTGCTCGCACAATTGACTGGAGAGCCAGCACCAGCACCTCAGCCACTTGCATCACCGTCGCCGGCTAGTGTGAACGTTGCGCCTACTCAGCAGACGACCGTCGCAGCGCCAACGCAGACGGCAGCTTTACCAAACGGCACCCCCCGCGAAAAATACATGAGTGCGTTTGGTCTATTACGCCAAGGCAAGTACGACATGGCATCGTCGGCATTGCGTCAGTTTATTGAACAGCACAACGATGATCCACTCGCCAGCAATGCGCGTTACTGGCTAGGTGAGACGTATTATGTCCGAGGTTCATTCGTGGAAGCCGCAGAAACTTTCCTTGAAGGCTATCAAACGGACCCACAAGGACCAAAAGCGCTGGATGCTTTACTGAAACTTGGTATGTCATTGGCGAGTTTGGAGAAGAAAAGCGAAGCATGTGCTGCTTTTCAGAAATTACGTGGTGATTATCCTGATGCCCCAGCGGGTCTGAAAAGTACATTGCAACGGGAATGGCAAAAGAACGGCTGCGTGTAATTATGCCGTTGCTGATGCGCTAAATTCCTCATGTTAGCGTTACCTATCAATAAAAATGAATTCGCCACTGCGATGCAGGCGGTAGAACCTTTTGAAAGCAAGCCCCATCTGGCTATTGCTGTTTCTGGTGGTGCCGACAGCATGGCGCTGGCGTTCCTAAGTCATCGCTGGACGAAAACCATTGGTGGCAGCGTTACGGCGTTGATTGTCGATCATGGTCTGCGGGATGCATCTGCTGGTGAAGCGCGCTTAACAAAAGAACGGTTATCAAAGCTGGGTATCCCATCGGTTGTTTTGCCGTGGGTAGGGCATAAGCCGACTTCGGCGGTACAGGCAGAAGCTCGAGCCGCCAGATATGGTCTGATGGATGTATGGTGTCATGATAATGATGTGCTGCATCTGTTGATTGGTCATCATGCGAATGATCAGGCCGAGACATTCATTATGCGAGTAAAGCATGGGAGTGGCCCGGACGGATTGGCGGCGATGGCGACTGTTCGCATGCTGTCCTCATGTCGGATCATTCGACCGCTGCTGGCGTTTCCAAAAGAGCGACTGGTGGTGACCACTGAGCGTGAAGATGTGCCTTGGATTGAAGATCCATCGAATATCGACACAAAGTACGGACGTGTAAAAGTTCGTGAAGAGCTCGCAGAAAATTCAACTGACATCATAGGTATGATGCGGGGTGCAGAAAGATTCAGGCGCGCCAGACATGCTCTCGAAGCACAGGTATCTCATTGGCTCGCACGTTATGCTGATTTACGCCCCGAAGGGTATCTTCGACTTAGTGTGACGTGTGTGCGGCAGGTAAATCCTGAAATCCGGCTGCGTATTCTCAGCAAAGCAGTGATCGTGGTCGGGGGAAATGTTTACCCACCATCGATCTCTTCTATTGAACGGCTGGATAAACGTATCAGCATGGGTAAGGGGGCAACGCTTGGTGGCGTTCGCTTCGTAATGAATGATGACGAGATCCTTGTTTGCCGGGAGGCACGTAACCTGCCGTCAGAGATGCTGCTTGATAAGAGATCATTACTCTGGGACCAGCGCTTCTTAATTAGATCAGAAAACCTAAAGGCGATGGACGCTGTATTGCCATGGTCGCCGAAAATAGCAGCAAAAGTAAGCCATGTTGAGCGCCCTTTGTGGTTTCAAGCCATCCCTGACTGTGCTCGCCTAAGCTTCCCTATTATCAAGTCAGATAAGGGATACACGCTTGTGAGACCTGGGTGCATTGAAAATAAAGAGATTTGTGTGCAATTTTCCCCTAAAATTCCTTTGTCTGGAGAAGGATTTTCCGTTGCGTAACCGCGGAAAAGCACTATTTCTATGAGGAAGAGTTAAGAAGTCCTTTCACGGCATGCCGTGCAGAAGGCTATTTTTGCTCAATTAATACACCACGCATTGCCGTGAAAAAGGATGTGAGACCGTGAATTTCAGTAAGAACATTGCCCTGTGGATTATCATCGGCTTGCTGGTGTTGGTACTTTTCAATTTGTTTCAGGGAACGTCTCAACGTCCTGGGCCAAGTGAAATGGCTTTTTCTGAGTTTCTGACACGTGTGGAAAGCGGCGATATCAAAGCTGTGACGATCAAGGGCAATCAAATTTTTGGCAAATACCAAAGCGGTGAGGCCTTTCAAACATATACACCGAATGATCCGCAGCTCGTTCAAAGACTGAAAGATCAGGATGTTCAAATTCGCGCTGAACCATCTGAGGATGGATCGCCGACGCTTTGGGGTATCTTGATTTCATGGTTCCCGATGCTGCTGTTGATTGGTGTTTGGATATTCTTCATGCGCCAGATGCAATCTGGCGGCGGCAAGGCGATGGGCTTTGGTAAATCAAAAGCAAAATTGCTGACCGAAAAGCAAGGCCGCGTCACTTTTGACGATGTGGCGGGTATTGATGAAGCCAAGCAGGAACTTGAGGAAATTGTTGAGTTCTTGAAAGATCCGCAGAAGTTCCAGCGATTGGGCGGACGTATTCCAAAGGGTTGTTTGCTTGTTGGCCCTCCAGGTACCGGTAAAACATTGACTGCTCGTGCTGTTGCAGGTGAAGCGAACGTTCCGTTCTTTACGATTTCAGGTTCTGACTTTGTTGAAATGTTTGTCGGTGTTGGTGCGTCTCGTGTGCGTGACATGTTCGAACAGGGCAAAAAGAATGCGCCATGTATCATCTTTATTGACGAGATTGATGCTGTCGGTCGCCATCGTGGCGCTGGCTTAGGTGGCGGTAACGATGAACGCGAACAGACATTGAACCAGTTACTGGTTGAAATGGACGGCTTTGAAGCGAACGAAGGCGTTATCTTGATCGCTGCGACGAACCGTCCAGACGTTCTTGATCCGGCGCTATTGCGTCCAGGTCGATTTGACCGTCAGATCGTTGTCGCGAACCCAGATATCCTTGGTCGCGAAAAGATCCTTAAAGTCCACATGAAGAAAGTGCCATTGGCGCCGGATGTTGATGCGCATGTTATCGCACGCGGTACACCAGGTTTCTCTGGTGCTGATCTTGCGAACCTGGTGAACGAGGCTGCGCTTTTAGCTGCACGTAAATCCAAGCGTGTCGTCACTATGGAAGATTTCGAAGAGGCCAAAGACAAGGTCATGATGGGTGCTGAGCGTCGCTCTATGGTGATGACTGAGGACGAAAAGAAGCTGACGGCGTATCACGAAGCAGGACACGCCTTGGTCAGTATCTTTATGCCGAAGACAGATCCTCTGCACAAAGTGACAATCATTCCACGTGGCCGTGCGCTCGGTCTAACGATGAGCTTGCCTGAGCGTGACCAGTTAAGCCAATCAGAGCGTCAGTTGCTGTCATTGCTTGCTGTTATGTTTGGTGGCCGCTTGGCTGAAGAACTCATCTTCGGCAAAGAGAATATCACCACTGGTGCTGGAAACGATATCCAGCAGGCAACTTCTATTGCTCGCCGTATGGTCACGGAATTTGGTTTCTCAGATAAGCTTGGCCGCTTGCGCTATGCCGATAACGAGGAAGAAGTATTCCTTGGCCATTCCGTATCACGCCAAAAGAACGTATCCGATGCGACAGCAAGACTCATCGATGAAGAAGTTCGCCGTTTGATCGAAGATGCTGAAGCAGAGGCACGACTCATCTTGGTCGATAAAAGCGATGAGCTTGAGTGGGTTGCCCAAGGACTTCTTGAGTTTGAGTCCTTGAGTGGTGTGGAAGTCAATGCGTTGGTTCGCGGAGAGTCCATCCACCGTGATGATGACAGTGGTTCTAGCTCTGATACGCCACGTCGCACATCTATCCCGACGGGTGGCAAGACACGCCCTAAAAAGGGTCCTGATTCTTCAGGCGGCATCGACTCTGATCCTGAGCCACAACCTGGCCAGTGATTGGTTCCCACTCCCCGGTTTGGGAGATAGTGAATGGGGGAGCCGATGGAGCCTGAACCTTTAATCTTTGCGGGTTTGACGCTTGACCGTCCGCACTTGATGGCTGTCGTGAACGTCACACCAGATAGTTTCTCTGATGGTGGCGATTTTCTCGATACCTCTGTAGCAATCGCGCATGGTAAATCGTTGATCGCTGACGGTGCAGATATACTTGATATTGGTGGGGAGTCGACCCGCCCTGGTGCTAACCCCATTTCAATTGATGAAGAGTGTGTCCGTGTCATCCCTGTGATTGAAGGGCTTGTCGGCGAGGGTGCGCTTATCTCCATCGATACCCGTCATGCCGAGGTTATGCAGCGCGCGATCAAAGCGGGCGCAAGCATTGTAAATGATGTGACAGCACTAACCCATGACCCGGATAGCGCACAAGTATGCCTGGATACGGGCGTTGATGTCGTACTGATGCATATGCAGGGCAATCCTCAAACGATGCAGGACAACCCAACGTATGATGATGCCGCTCTGGATATTTTGAATTATATGGGCGAGCGGATTCTCGTATTGGAAGCTATGGGTATCATGCGCGCCAAGATCGCCATTGATCCGGGTATCGGGTTTGGCAAAAACCTAGATCACAATCTTCAGATACTTTCTGGTATTGATGCATTCCATGCGCTGGGCGTGCCCCTGTTATTGGGTGTGTCTCGCAAAAGCTTCATCACTAAAATTGACCAGGATGTGCCGCCGAAGGATCGTGTTGCTGGATCTATCGCAGCAGCTATCGCTGGGTGGGATCGTGGTGTGCAGATTTTCAGGGTTCATGACGTTGCAGAGACACGACAGGCTTTGGCCGTTTGGCAGGCTATTGAAGGGTCTGAAGACTACTAATTGTTCTTAAACTCTATCGTTGAAATAATAAACGCTTCGGAAACCCTTTTCGTGTCACAATAATAACCGAATTTTATTGAACCAGAATATGTGGACTGATTTATGACGACGCGTAAGTACTTTGGCACTGACGGCATTCGTGGCCTAGCCAACACTCATCCGATGACAGCCGAAGTTGCATTGAAGCTTGGCATGGCAACGGCACTTCAATTCCGCCGTGGTGAACATCGTCATCGTGTGGTGATTGGAAAAGATACTCGACTTTCTGGTTATATGATTGAGCCAGCACTTATGTCTGGCTTTGTGTCGATGGGTATGGACGTTGTGCTGGTTGGGCCGATGCCAACACCAGCTGTTGCGATGCTGACACGCTCGCTTCGTGCAGATATTGGCGTAATGATATCTGCGTCGCATAACCAGTTCGAAGATAATGGCATCAAGCTGTTTGGGCCTGATGGGTATAAGCTTTCAGATGCGGTTGAGGCTAAAATTGAAGCCAGGATGGAAAGTGATTTATCCGCGCATCTTGCATCAGCAGATGCTTTAGGCCGAGCGCGCCGGCTTGACGATGCGAACGGTCGATATACGGAATACGTGAAGCAGACATTCCCGCGCGGATTAAGGCTCGACGGTCTAAAGGTTGCAATTGATTGTGCAAACGGCGCTGCGTACAAGGTGGCTCCTGAAGTGTTTTGGGAATTGGGTGCGGAAATCATCCCCATAGGCGTTACACCGAATGGCACCAATATTAATAAAGGCTGTGGCTCTACAGACCTTGTGACATTGCAGGAAGCGACCACGATTGCGGGCGCCGATATAGGTCTGGCGCTGGATGGTGATGCTGACCGACTAATTGTATGCGATGAGAATGGCCGCGTCATCGATGGCGATCAGATTATGGCGCTGATTACCAACGATTGGCATAAGGCAGGGCGGCTTAAAGGTGGCGGTGTGGTCTCGACTGTGATGTCGAACCTTGGCCTCGAAAACTATTTGAACAGCCTTGGCTTGGATTTAAAGCGGACACCCGTTGGGGACCGATATGTTGCCGAGGTAATGCGTGCTGCCAGTTATAATTTAGGTGGCGAACAGTCTGGGCATTTGATCTTTGATGATTATGCCACGACCGGTGACGGTCTTATTGCGGCCCTTCAGGTTTTGGTGGTTCTTGTGACGTCAGGCAAACCTGCAAGCGAGATTTGCGATATGTTTGAACCGCTGCCGCAACTCTTGAAGAACGTGCGCTTTAATGGTGGGTCCCCGCTTGAGAATAGCGACGTTAAGGCCGCGATTGCCGACGCCGAAAGTAAACTTGGTAAGAGTGGTCGGGTGTTGATCCGTAAATCAGGTACCGAACCGCTGATCCGGGTTATGGCAGAGGGCGAAGATCTTGCTGTTGTTGAAGCCCTCGTTGATGGCATTTGTGAAACCATTTCGAAACAAGTTTAAGGTGACGTGATGGTCAATATGCACGGGCGTGTCCTCATTATTGCCGGGTCTGACAGTGGCGGCGGTGCCGGTATTCAAGCTGATATCAAGACGGTGACAGCACTAGGCGGCTTTGCGATGACGGCAATCACCGCACTCACGGCACAAAACACTCAAGGTGTTCATGGCGTTCACGAAGTGCCCGCGGATTTTGTTCGCGAACAGATTGAGGTCGTCTTAAGTGATCTTGGCGCTGATTGTATCAAGATTGGTATGCTGCATCGCCCCGAAATCATCTTGACCGTTATTGATGCATTGAGAGATCTTGCGCCAAATGTGCCGATCGTTGCGGACCCTGTGATGATTGCGAAGGGAGGGGCATCGCTGTTAGCTGATGAAGCACAAGATGCCCTAAAATCAAAGTTACTCCCCATGGCAACACTGATTACGCCAAATATTTCAGAAGCTGTAGTCTTGAGTGGTTTATCAATCCATTCGCTAGAAGATATGCAGCGTGCTGCTCAGGCGTTGATTGCATCTGGATCCAAGGCTGTCTTTCTTAAAGGTGGTCATATGGATGACCCAGACAACGTCACTGATTTATTGCTTGAAAATGGGGGCGGTATTGAGACGTTTACCGCATCTCGTATTGCGACATCAAATACGCATGGGACAGGATGCACAGTCGCTTCTGCAATCGCATGCGGTATCGCTCAGGGCCTCACGATGAAACAATCTATTCATCGTGCCCGGGCGTACGTCAGAGAAGCAATCACGCATAACCCTGAACTAGGAACCGGCCATGGGCCTCTTAATCATGCGGTCACAGTGCGTGAATTCGGCGGATGACTATTAAGCGATAACGGGGCTGCCGCCTGACGGTCCTTTTAATAGATCCCGAATAATTTCGACACCTTCCTGAACTTCTTCACGCGTCCGACAACTGCCAACGCAAATACGGATGGCATGAGGTGCCTGTTGCCGTCCGACAACGAATGCATCACCGGATAGAAAATATACACCTTTGCGTGCGGCTTGATCACGAAACGCTTCGGCACGCCATGGCTCTGGTAATTCAAGCCAGATTTGATAGCTATGCTCATGGCCGCGAATGTTATATCCCCCCAGCACATCTGTTGCGATCTTCATGCGTGCGACGGCTTCTTGACGTTGCCACTTAATCATTTCCTCGCCATCGGGACCGTTGATCCACCGCATGGCAACTTCTGCCATCATGGGTGGGGTCATCCAGCTCGACATGCGTGCAACAGCGCGTATCGCATCACTGGCACCCGTTGGTGCTGCGATATAACCAACGCGTAGCCCAGGCGACATAGCTTTAGAAAGACCCGTTACATAGATCACTTGATCTGGCGCATAAGAGGCGAGGGCAGAGGCACGGCCTTCTGGTAAAAAGCCCCACACGTCATCCTCAATCGCAAGCAGTCCATGGGATTTGATGATGTCGGCAATTTTTTGGCGTCGCTCATGTGACATCACCGCTGTCGTTGGGTTTTGCACGGTAGGTACGATGTAAGCTGTGCGTGGTCGGTGCTCAAGGATAGCAGCTTCAAGTGCATCCGGGCACATGCCTTCATCATCGATCTTGACAGGGGCAAGTTTCACCGATACCTGCGCCGCAATGTGAATGACGCCAGGGTAGGTTATACTTTCGACAAGCATTGTATCACCCGGGCGGGTCAACGCCATCATCGCGACGAGAATCGCGTGTTGCGTGCCGTTAGTTAGTGTCAGGCAATCAATATTTGTCTGAACGCCCATACGCGCAACCCAGTCGACACCTGCTTGGCGGTGACGTTCAAGCCCAGAGTGTGCTTGATAATCCATCAATTCACCACATAGCACGGGGTTTTCTGAAATCGTTTGAATGGTTCTGGCGAGATACGTGCCACCATCACCCAAAGGAGGGACAGCCATACTCAGGTTGATGCCGTTCTCACGCGAGCCGCCATAAGCAAAGGCGCGGGGTGTCTTGAGTTGAGGATAACGCCCATCACCTTTGATGTACGTGCCTCGTCCGACCTCCCCCCCTACAAGGCCGCGTCGCTCAGCTTCTTGATAAGCCCGAGAGACAGTACCCAACGTGACACCGAGGTCATATGCAAGGTTCCGCATTGGCGGTAGCTTTGTCTTAGCCGCAAGCTCTCCATCCTGAATTGCCGCATCAATAGCATCGGCAATCCGGAGGTACTTGGCGCCGGTGAATTGTGAAAGATCTGGAAGCCAATTTGTCATGGGAACAATGAATAGATTGTATCAATATATGAGTCAAGTTTATACACACAATGTAGCTATAAAAAGGAAACAAAGCGATGAAACAGCAAGATTGTACTAATACAATCACAATACCTCAACCCATCTAGTGGGTAGAGGTCACAGATATTCTCAATCGTATCCCGGCGACAATCACAGTTGCTCTTGTTTCTGTTTTTACTAAGCTATGCGAGTGGCAGCGCCGAGCGGATTCGCGTCGACAGCTGATGCATCTTGATCATCATGCGTTGGCCGATATTGGTATTAGCCAAAGACAGGCTCATTCCGAGGCATCAAAGCCATTTTGGCAAAAGTGAATTACATCTTGGTGGTGATGAGAAGCATTGAAACCTTGGAATGAATGGCGTTTGATAATCTGATGACGTCAACGACCAAACTAGATAAAGCAATGGCGGCGGCCTACGGGCTCGCCGCCTGCGCTGTTTTAGCGTGGGGTATCACGCCTGCGATTACGGCTATCCAAGTTTCGGAAATTCCAGCATTACAAGCTGGATTAATGCGCTCAGTATTCGCCGTGCCACCTGCAATCCTGTGTATTTATTTTATGCGCCTGGCGGCTCCAAAAGATGCAGCTACTTGGGGTTGGTTAATGCTTGCCGGATTTGCAGCATTTTGTGGTTTCCCCATTCTGTTCACATTAGGAATTGCCAAAACATCAACAGCGCATGCCGCATTGATCTTGGCATGTATGCCGGTTGTTTCAGGTGGCCTCGGCTCGCTGCTCGATCGCCGCATGCCGCGAGCAGGCTGGTTCATGGGGGCCGCAGTGGCACTTATCGGTGAAGTCATCTTGATTACGTCTCGTGATAGTTCGGGTGAAGCCTCACTGAGGGGCGATCTATTATGTATCACTGCCGCGATTATATCAGGATGTGGATATGTGGCTGGGAGCAGGGCGACCGCGAAGGTCGGTACATGGTCGACAACATTTTGGGGTGTGGCGATTGTTGGCTTGGTGCAAGCTCCGGTATTAATATGGGTGGCTGATGCGGCCGATTGGTTCGCCATAAGCTACGTTGGCTGGACATCTACATTGTATATGGTGATGTTCTCTACTGTGCTTGCCTATGCCGCTTGGTATTGGGCGCTTAATCACGGTTCCGTTGTGCGGATCGCACCGGTTCAATTCGCGCAGCCTGTTGTCAGTTTGATCTTTGCCGTCGTACTTTTGAGCGAAGTCATCACAGTGCCGGTTATCATTTCGATAGTGATGATTTTAAGCGGCATCGTGCTCGCCAGTCGGACGCAACGTAAACCAGCGTCAGTTCCTCTATCGTCAGAAAGCGAAGCAATGAAATGAGCTCTATTCCCCTTAAAGATATCGAAGCCGCAGCCAAAGTTGTTTATCAGCATATGCGGCCAACACCTGAAATATCATGGCCACTTTTGAATGCACGCGCAGGCACTGAAGTCATTGTGAAGCACGAGAATCACACGCCGATTGGAGCGTTTAAAATTCGTGGTGGTCTCAACTATATGCAGCAACTCAAAGACAACGAAGCTGACTGTCCGGCTGTGATTACAGCAACGCGTGGCAATCATGGTCAATCGGTGGCCCGGGCTGCGACGGCTGCAGGATTCCGATCTGTCATTTATGTGCCACATGGGAACAATCTCGAGAAGAATGCTGCGATGCAGGCTTATGGCTGTGAACTTGTTGAATTTGGTGATGACTTCCAGGAAAGCCGTGAAGAAGCAGGTCGTGCCGGCGAACGTGAAGGGCTTCATATGATCCCGCCGTTCCATCCACATTTGGTTGCTGGCGTCGCAACGTATGGCCTGGAGCTGATGCAGGCACATCCTGACCTGGATACGATTTACGTGCCCGTTGGCATGGGGTCGGGCATGGGGGATTGATTTCTGCACGTGACGGTTTAGGTCTTAAGACGAAGATTGTTGGCATTGTTGCCGAGAATGCGCCGGCGTATGCGCTGTCTTTTGAAGCGGGGAAATCAATAGAGACAGATGATGCGAATACCTTCGCTGATGGGGTTGCATGCCGAAGTCCGGATTTAGGAGCTTTAGAAATTATCCATGCGGGTGCTGAGCGGTTCGTACGAATTGCTGAAGAAGAATTTTACGCGGCAATGCAGGCATATTTTTTCGATACGCATAATATCGCCGAGGGTGCGGGCGCTGGACCTTTGGCTGGACTGCTCAAAGAAAAAGACAAGATGGCTGGTAAGAAAGTTGGTGTTATTTTGACAGGTGGGAATGCCGATCGGGCACAGTTACAAAAAGCACTGTGCACGGATTGCAGTCGCTGGAGCTGAGCCATAGAATCCAATATGCAAATAAGCAACGGGTGGAGAGAACAGGTGACCGAAGAATTATTTCGTGAAGACGCTTACATGAAAACGTGTGACGCAACAGTTGTCGGTGCTGACGCGCAAGGTATCATCCTGGACTGGACGATCTTTTATCCAATGGGTGGTGGCCAACCTGGCGATACCGGAGCGCTGATAACTCAAGATGGTCAGCGTATTGAAATCACGAACACGGTTAAAGATAAAGAAAGCGGCAGCCATATACATGTGACTGCCGAAGGTGCGCCGTCTTTAAATGCTGGCGATGTCATTACATGCGAGATCGATTGGGATCGCCGCTATAAAATGATGCGAATGCATTCGGCGCTACACTTGCTGTGCGCGTGCATCGAAGGGGGCGTGACTGGTGGTCAAATTGGCGAAGAAAAAAGTCGCCTGGACTTTGACCTGCCGGATACCAATCTAGATAAAGAAGCTATTTCAGCGAAATTGAATTCACTCGTGGAAGGTGCGCATCCGATGAGCCATCGTTGGATTACGGACGCTGAGATGTCTGAGAACGAAGATATGGTCCGCACAATGTCCGTGAAGCCGCCTATGGGGGCAGGTAAAGTTCGCTTGATCGAGATATCAGATGGCGTTGATCTGCAGCCTTGCGGCGGGACACACGTTGCAAATACATCCGAAATCGGTGCGCTTCGAGTTGGAAAGATCGAAAACAAGGGTAAGCATAATCGGCGCGTAAACATCCACTTTGCCACGCCATAACAAATTTAGGAGAGAAGATTTGTCGACGAACGCATATAAAATCGCGGTTATTCCAGGTGACGGTATCGGTAATGAAGTTGTGCCGCCAACGTGCCGAATTCTTGAGGCCGTTGCGCGTAAGCATGACCTGGGGTTCACTTTCGACGAGAAAGACTGGAGCTGCGAGCGCTTCCACAAAAAAGGCGCGATGATGCCAGAAGAAGGTCTTGCCGATATCGGTGGCCACGACAGTATTCTATTGGGTGCCGTTGGTTATCCAGGGGTTGCAGATCACGTTTCCCTATGGGGGCTGTTGATCCCAATCCGGCGTGAATACAAACAGTATGTTTCGTTGCGTCCTGTGCGATTATTTGAAGGTGTCGACTGCCCCCTCGTAGGACGTAAGCCGGGCGATATCGATATGGTCATCGTCCGAGAAAATAATGAAGGCGAGTATTCAGAAATTGGTGGGCGTATGTATGCCGGCACCGATGAAGAGTTCGTATCTCAACAGTCTATCTTTACCCGCAAGGGAACAGATAGGATCATGCGTTATGCGTTTGAGATGGCAAAGACACGGGCTCGAAAAAGTGTAACGTCTGCAACGAAATCGAATGGTATCATTCATTCGATGCCGTATTGGGATGAGCGCTTCGAACTCATTTCTGCTGAGTATCCTGATATCGAAACGGCAAAGTTCCATATCGATATTCTGGCTGCCCGGTTCGTCACGAACCCGGACTGGTTTGATGTTGTCGTTGGATCGAACTTGTTTGGTGATATTTTATCTGATCTTGGACCTGGCATTACCGGCACCATAGCGATTGCACCGAGCGGAAATATCAATCCTGAGCGAGAACATCCTTCAATGTTTGAGCCTGTACACGGATCAGCCCCTGATATTGCAGGGCAGGGTATTGCCAATCCCATTGGAACTGTTTGGTGCGCCTCGATGATGTTGGATCATCTTGGTCATACTGAAGCTGCTGCCGATATGATCCGTGCTATTGAAAACCTTTTGAAAGGTTATGGGCCAAAGACACCGGACATGGGTGGTAATGGCACAACAGAAGATATGTGCCGTGCACTTGAGGAAGAATTAGGAAATTAAAGTATGACAACAATTCCGATTTTTCAGTTGGATGCATTTACGGACAAGCCGTTTGGTGGCAATCCAGCTGCGGTATGCCCATTGCAGGAATGGTTGCCTGATGACGTCATGCAGTCCATTGCGCTTGAGAACAATGTATCCGATACGGCTTTTTATGTACCCGAAGGAGATGGGTTTCTGTTGCGTTGGTTTACACCAAAAATTGAAGTGGATCTATGTGGACATGCGACCTTGGCAACGGCTTGGTTGATTCTAAATGAATTGGAACCCGACCGCGCCAGCGTTGCATTCGAGACTCGTAGCGGGACACTGACCGTTAGTCGCGATGGCGATTTATTGGCGATGGATTTCCCTGTAATGGTGGCGGAAGAACGACCTGCACCAGCTGGCTTGGCTGAGGCTATCGGCATTGAGCCTGTGAAGTTCCTTAAAGCCGTTATGAATATGGCTGTTCTCGAAAATGAAGCCGTGGTTCGTGCTGTTAATCCTGACTTTGGTTACATCAAGAATATGGACGGTATGGGATTGATCATTACGGCACCTGGCGACCAGTCGGACTGTGCTTCGCGGTATTTTGCGCCACATGCTGGTATTGATGAAGATCCTGTTACTGGTTCTGCTCATTGCACCATTGTTCCTTACTGGTCAGGCGTTTTGGGCAAAGCTCAAATCCATGCTCGGCAAGTCTCCGCGCGTTCGGGGGACCTGTATTGCTTGCTGGAAGGTGATCGCGTGGTTCTGACCGGTAAAGCGCGGACAGTGATCAAGGGTACATTCACAATATGAGTTTAGATGATTTTGATATTCAAGTTGCGAGATCAGCTGAAAATATCGGAGTTGCTGGCGATATGTTTCGTGAATATCAAGAATGGCTTGGTGTAGATCTTTGTTTTCAGGATTTTGAAAATGAGTTGTCGACGCTACCAGGTAAATACGCGCCGCCTCGTGGTGAAATCTTTATCGCACGTCAAAATGGTCATGTCGCAGGCGTTGTCGCCCTTCGGCCGGTCGGACTGAATGAGCCGGGCCGTTCAGAAATGAAACGGCTTTATGTTCGCGAAGCATTTCGAGGCCAGGGGCTGGGTCGCATACTTGCTAACATCGTTGTCTCTTTCGCAAAAGAAGCGGGGTACCAAATGATGGTTCTGGATACGTTGCCGCATCTCAAAGTGGCGATAAAGATGTATGCGTCTATGGGTTTTGATGAAACGGCACCTTATTACGAAAATCCACTTCCGGGCGTGGTTTATATGGAGAAAAACCTTTAGTGTTTAGCGGAACAATAAACGGTATCATAAAATCGCCGTATTCTGTGTCGAGGATGGTGCCATGAGACGTATTATTCTATCTTTAGTTTTTTTGACCGCTGCAGGCTTGTTTCTAGTCGCGCAACTATCGTTATCGTGGGCGCAGAGTGACGAACTTAAGCTCAATCAGACCTCTGGCGCACGTGGACCGAGCGAATCGCATGTGCAAATGCGGCCGATATTGGCCCCGGTAAAACGTCGTGCATCGAGTAAGTCAGTTTCAAACATTCCCGTTACCCCTGTGCTGACTGTTATTTCTAAAGATCAGGTGGGACACGTATGTAAGCTCGGCCCTAGGGTTAGTGATGCACTCATAATCGCTTGGTATGCGCATCCAATGACTTTGGCCTATATCTTTGATCCTGTATCAAATGAACGGGTGTCTCGGATGTCAAAGTCTCCTGAGGAAAAAAGTGAAGATCAGCGCCTGATTGCGGCGATTAACGAAGCTCTTGAGTTTGAACTTATTTCAGACATTTTGATCATTAAAGGCGCTCTGCAAATGGGTGATGGTACGATAGCAAAATTACCATTTTTGAACATACTCGGTTGCGCTGAACTCGAAAGTAATGTCGATGCATCGGAAGAAGAAAAAGCCAAGTAGGCTGGTTTTACGCCTGTTTTAACGTAAATGACATTTTTCTTGTGATTTTTTAGTCAAAGATTAGTATCCTCTAAGATCTCTATACCTATATTTAGTAGAGGTAGCAAAGTGTTGTGGAAGATTGCAATGTCCTACATAGGGCTTGAATTCTCCCACTTAAACACATCAAGAGGGGACAGCATGACAAACAGGTTTGGACGCATTTTTAAGAAGGTGGTGCCACTGTGTTTTGCCGCGAGCTTGTTGAGTGGCTGTGCTGCTTTTACCAGTGGGATATTTGAAGAATCATTCTGGGCATCAAGCCCTTTCAAAGTGAATGATCAGGCAGAGCTTGGCCTTGCAGAAATGGCGAAGGGTAATTACGTCACTGCTGAAGGACATTTTCAAAAAGCACTTAAAGCGAATTCCAGAGATATTCATGCATTACTTGGATCAGGAATTTTGTATCAGAACACTGGGCAGTTCGTTCGTTCACGCGAAATGTATGAAGCTGTTTTGGCCATTCGACCTGATGACAGTGAGCAATTTGTTGTATGGAACACGTTGACGACTCGTCCGGCTTCACAGGTCGCAAGTGTAAATCTCTCGCTTCTTGAAACAGGCGGCACGACCAATGCGTCGTTGTCGAGAACCGTTACGGGACCCATTGGTGGTGCACCATCTGGCGACGTGATGCTTGGCCGTTCAACTACACAGGTTGCAAGCGCGCCGCCGTCCATGAAGGCTCCTACTGGGGGCAGTGGTATGGCGATGGCACCTTCCTCAATTGGAAAATTTGTTGGTGGCGACGCAAACATGATTTCGCGCTTTAGCACGATTAAAGCGCTTCGTGATCAAGGGTTGGTCACGCAGGAAGAATATGCGCAGCGACGCGGATCAAACATTGGGGCTTTGTTGCCGCTAACGTCTCCGCCGCCAGCAGCAGGTCTTGATCGTCCTGTGCCGACAACGGAACAGATTTCAGCACGCCTTCGCGCAATTAGCCGTGCTCTAGAGATGCGTGCAATTTCAGTTTCACAACATTCTGCAGAGCGAGGCATGATCCTTGATGCCATGATGCCGTCAGCACCTATAATGGTCGCTGATCCAGCACCTCAGCCACGCGAGCTAATGGAAGGTGCTGATTCTATTCGTCGCCTCGAAATGCTGCGCGATGCCGGGTATATCTCTGAAGGCGAATATGCACGTGAGCGCCGTGCGATTGAATTGTCCGTTCAGATGGCCGCAGGTGGCACACCTGCTGGGGCGGCGCCAAAGGCTGTAACGCCGGGTGCACCGAAACAGATGGCAGCGAAAGAGCCTGAAAAGCCTTCAGGCCCTCAACCTGCTGTCCACTTGGCGTCTTATCGTTCGGCCAAACAGGCTGAAAGTGGCTGGCTTCAAATCAAACGTGCGCACGGCAAAGTCCTTGGCGCACTGGATCACGAAGTGAGTAAGGTTCGACTTGGGAGTAAAGGGACATATTACCGTCTTAAGGTAGGCCCGCTTCCGTCAGTTACCCAAGCAAAGTCACTATGCTCGCAATTGAAAAAGCGTCGCCAGTTCTGCGATACAACGGTCATGAACGACGGTTAATGAACGCTGTCGATGAATGATTTGATTTGATCAATGACTTCCGCAGGCTTTTCTGCATGAATCCAGTGTCCCGCATTCTCAACAAAATCATGCGTTACCATCGGGAATAGTGCTTCTATTGCTGCGTGATGTTCATCCAAGACAAAGTCTGAGTTTCCACCACGCAACATCAGGGTTGGCCCTTCGTATGGATCGCCAAGTGCGCCTGGAAAATCAAGTATATCAGGCAGGCCATTCTCGATCGCATCCAGATTGACTTGCCATGCGATCTTACCATTTTCCTGACCAAGGTTTTGCAGCAAAAAAGCCCTTATTGAACGGTCAGAAATCACAGTTTCCATATAACCCTCCGCATCACTGCGGCGCGAGAGCTTGTCCAAAGGGACACATCGCATGGCTTCGATATATGGTACGTATTCATGATCGTAAGGGACAGGGGCTATATCGACCAACATCAAGCCTGAAACTAGGTCAGGTTCACTCAGTGCCAATGCCATTGCCGCTTTGCCGCCCATAGAGTGCCCCACAACAACGGCAGGCCCGGTGTCCAGGCTTTTGATCAGCGCTGCGATATCCTTAGCCATAGCCTCGTAAGTCATGGTGTCGTCCCATGGACTATCCCCATGGTTTCTAAGGTCAGCTGTGATGATACGTGTATCGTCTGCCAAGCGCTTCTGGATCGCTTGCCAGTTACGTCGGCGACCAAATAGCCCGTGAAGAATTAAAGTCGGTGGGCCATCACCCAGGTCATTTGTGACAAGGCTTACGGCGCTCATGGATATAACTGCTTAGTCATTGCCTCGTTTGGCAACTTCAGTGGTCTTCAATGAAGCGAGGATGCGGTCTTGCGCCTGACGGAATGCCTTAAAACGAGCTAAATATTTGCCCTTTAGTGTTTTACCAGAAGGCATACGAACGCGGAGCGGATTAACCTGATTGTTCGACATCATGACTTCGTAATGAAGGTGTGGACCGGTAGAACGACCTGTTGTGCCGACGTAGCCGATGACCTGGCCTTGTTCGACACGCTTGCCTTTACTCACGCCCCGCGCGAAACCTTTAAGGTGTGCATAGGCCGTCTCATAAGTGCCGTTGTGGCGTAGCTTGATGTAATTGCCATACCCGCCCTTACGTCCTGCGTAAACGACAGTACCATGACCCGCTGCATAAACAGGTGTGCCTCTTGGTGCGGCAAAGTCGACACCCTTATGCATCCGTGTATAGCCTAGAATAGGGTGCTTACGTTTTCCAAATGTCGAAGATAAGCGTGCCCCATCGATTGGTGTCCGCATCAGCGCCTTACGTGACGCTTTGCCATCTGCATCGAAGTAATCAACAGTGCCATCTTTAAGCTCATGGCGATAAACAGTGATCTGTTTGCCGCTGAGCGTGAGCGCTGCAAAAGTCACAGCACCATTGTAAACAGGTTTGCCATGCTTATCGCTGATGCTTTCGTACATAACCTCGAAAGCATCTCCTTTACGGATATCGCGCTGAAAATCTACGTCCCATGAAAGCAGGCGAATAAGGCGGGCAATTATAACGGCCGGAACACCTGCATCGCGACCCGCGACATATAAGCTATTCTTGATCGTGCCTTCTGCGTGGACTGGCTTGCGATCTAGTTTCTTTGTCCGCTGCTCTGCCTTGAAATCGCCAGTGGCTGTCCGAGATACGCGAACCTCTGTTTTATAGTCGGGCTCAAGCGCGAAACCAATAAAGGTGTCGGAATTTGTCTGAGTATGTGTATCGACGGAGAGCGGAGCGCTCTCAAATGTCAGTGTTAGGTCCTGGCCACGACGAATGCGCCGCGGGTTATAATATTCGGTCAATGCCTTGATGGCATAGTGTGCTTCAGTACGATCAACACCGGCCTTCATGAGGATCTTGGCTAATGTGTCACCATTGCCGACTTCTAGGCGCTGATTATAGATAGCGGGAAGGGCGGCTAGAATCGGTTCTTGGAAAGGTGTGACTGGGCGACGGGTTTGTAATGTTGCCGCCATTGCAGGGTTGCCGAGCGAAATAGGGGCCAAAGCCATCGTTTCTGTGTCGGATTGCTCATCACTACTCAGATCGACTTGCACTACATTCATCGCAAATAGTAGTGCCACAGCCGATGTAGCAGCAATTGCGAAGATACCCTTATTTGTCATCGTCAGGTGACCCCTACAAGAATCCAAAGAGCCATCTCACCGAGATGGCGTACAGTTTGTAACTCTGACGGACCGAGATTTTAGTGTTTTGCCCAGGGTACCGTCTCATTAATAACACAAAATGCCTTGACGGGCCTGCGCCTGTCAAGATGTTTGGGTGCCGATTCTTTCAATGGAATCAATAATATCCGCATTAAATTAATAAAGCATTGCGATGTTGATCAGAGGATTCTCTGTTGCGGTACACAATTTGGTAGGTGTTTACTTAAAATTATTTAAAAAATTGATGACCCGTCTCAGAATGGATAAGCAACGTATATAATAACTGTTTATTTTTAACGGCTTAATATAATTTCACAAAAAGTTAAAAAAGATTTTGACAGTGCGGACTTAGACGGCCTATAACCCCGTCTCTCGAGGGGCGTTAGTGACTTTCTGACACCCCACGAGACACTAGAATAACCCTTTGGGAAATGCTCGTGATTGCGGTCTCCGCGAACGCTGATGACTATTGTTGATAAGGAAGAGATACGTGGGCGGCGGTCTGTTGTTCGTTCAAGGATGAACTTACGGAATTTGTTTTCTCACGTATCGGAACTACTTGTCGGCGATGCTAGATTTATCTGGTATCGGTGCAAGTAGCCACGATTGTGCGAGGACAGGTTCTTGTCGATTTTTGATGCTTGCATCAACAAATCAACTTGAGAGTTTGATCCTGGCTCAGAACGAACGCTGGCGGCATGCCTAACACATGCAAGTCGAACGAAGGCTCTAGCTTGCTAGATGTCCTTAGTGGCGAACGGGTGAGTAACGCGTGGGAATCTGCCATAGAGTGGGGAACAACTTTTGGAAACGAAAGCTAATACCGCATACGCCCTCCGGGGGAAAGGCTTCGGCCGCTCTTTGATGATCCCGCGTCTGATTAGCTTGTTGGTAAGGTAATGGCTTACCAAGGCGACGATCAGTAGCTGGTCTGAGAGGATGATCAGCCACACTGGGACTGAGACACGGCCCAGACTCCTACGGGAGGCAGCAGTGGGGAATATTGGACAATGGGGGAAACCCTGATCCAGCAATGCCGCGTGAGTGAAGAAGGCCTTAGGGTTGTAAAACTCTTTCGCCGGTGAAGATGATGACTGTAGCCGGTAAAGAAGCCCCGGCTAACTCCGTGCCAGCAGCCGCGGTAATACGGAGGGGGCTAGCGTTGTTCGGATTTACTGGGCGTAAAGCGCACGTAGGCGGCATATTAAGTTAGAGGTGAAAGGCCTGGGCTCAACCTAGGAACTGCCTTTAATACTGGTATGCTTGAGTTCGGAAGAGGGTAGTGGAATTCCAAGTGTAGAGGTGAAATTCGTAGATATTTGGAAGAACACCGGTGGCGAAGGCGGCTACCTGGTCCGATACTGACGCTGAGGTGCGAAAGCGTGGGGAGCGAACAGGATTAGATACCCTGGTAGTCCACGCCGTAAACGATGAGTGCTAGTTGTCGGGATGCATGCATTTCGGTGACGTAGTTAACGCGTTAAGCACTCCGCCTGGGGAGTACGGCCGCAAGGTTAAAACTCAAAGGAATTGACGGGGGCCCGCACAAGCGGTGGAGCATGTGGTTTAATTCGACGCAACGCGAAGAACCTTACCAGCTCTTGACATACCAATCGCGGATAGTGGAGACACTTTCCTTCAGTTCGGCTGGATTGGATACAGGTGCTGCATGGCTGTCGTCAGCTCGTGTCGTGAGATGTTGGGTTAAGTCCCGCAACGAGCGCAACCCCTATCCTTAGTTGCCATCAGGTTAAGCTGAGCACTCTAAGGAAACTGCCGGTGACAAGCCGGAGGAAGGTGGGGATGACGTCAAGTCCTCATGGCCCTTACGGGCTGGGCTACACACGTGCTACAATGGCAGTGACAGAGGGACGCAAGTCAGCAATGGCAAGCTAATCTCTAAAAGCTGTCTCAGTTCGGATTGTTCTCTGCAACTCGAGAGCATGAAGTCGGAATCGCTAGTAATCGCGTATCAGCATGACGCGGTGAATACGTTCCCGGGCCTTGTACACACCGCCCGTCACACCATGGGAGTTGGTTTGACCCGAAGATGGTGCGCTAACCTTAGGGAGGCAGCCAGCCACGGTCAGGTCAGCGACTGGGGTGAAGTCGTAACAAGGTAGCCGTAGGGGAACCTGCGGCTGGATCACCTCCTTTCAAGGATATCAAATGTACGTTCGCGTATGCTTGATCCTTCATAATACACTACGATCAAACAGTTCTTTTATTGATGGCTTTCCGCCGTCTACGTATCTCTTCCTATATATTGTTTTAGCCTGGCCCTTATCTATTGGATTAGGGTTTGGGTTCAGGCTGTGCATATACACAGGGCCTGTAGCTCAGTTGGTTAGAGCGCGCGCTTGATAAGCGTGAGGTCGGAAGTTCAAGTCTTCCCAGGCCCACCATGCTTTTTAGCGTAACTTGTCCGAGACTGCGTATGCAGTTAAGGAAAGCGCAACGCGCGTCAGTCAAGAGCCTATAAGGCAGCACCGGTGGTGCATAGCGGTGTTTGAGCGTCATAAATAAGGGGCCGTAGCTCAGTTGGGAGAGCGGTAGCTTTGCAAGCTTCAGGTCGTCGGTTCGATCCCGTCCGGCTCCACCATTCCTTAAGGTAAGTGCTAAGGCACGTCAGACGAAAGTCTGTAAGCCAGCATCGGAGATGCGTTGCAGCGTTTGAGTGTAAAAGAAGACATGTATCTTAGCGCAGTTTTGCTGTTCTAAGATATTTGCCTTCTGGCAAATAGTAGCTTCGGCTATACGAAAATTGTAAAGAGGAACGATCCACGGACGATCGACACATACTTGGTGTCGTTTGCCACGTGGTTCTGTCTAGCATGCTAGATATCACTGAGAATGCACATTCTCGGTTAATCGTGCGTTTACGCGCGTGTTATAGAACACTTTGTTTTATATCGATGTCTAGCTATACGGTAGCAACAGACTTGGATAGCCGTTTTGGGCGTAAGCCCTGACACCAAGCGCGTTGTTATCGTGCGTTGAGTTGATAAAAGGTTCTGTGCGTCGTCTCTAATTTATTAGGGATGAATGATCTGTTCTGGCGGGTTTTACAAAAGGCCGCTTAGATTGATCTGCATGGATTAACGGGGTTCCGTTGGTCCGTGTTGCATGGGACGTTCTCAAGCGAAAGAAGAGCATTTGGTGGATGCCTTGGCATCAAGAGGCGATGAAGGACGTGGCACTCTGCGATAAGCTACGGGGAGGGGAGAGCACCCTTTGATCCGTGGATTTCCGAATGGGGGAACCCGGCGCTTTAGCGTCATCGTTAACTGAATACATAGGTTAACGAAGCAAACCCGGCGAAGTGAAACATCTCAGTAGCCGGAGGAAAGGACATCAATTGAGACTCCGTTAGTAGTGGCGAGCGAACGCGGACCAGGCCAGTGGCAATTTGTTAAGAACCGGAACCGTCTGGAAAGTCGGACCATAGTGGGTGATAGTCCCGTACGGGTAGAAAGACATTTTGTCCTCGAGTAGGGCGGGACACGTGAAATCCTGTTTGAACATGGGGGGACCATCCTCCAAGCCTAAGTACTCCTTGATGACCGATAGTGAACCAGTACCGTGAGGGAAAGGTGAAAAGCACCCCGACGAGGGGAGTGAAAGAGACCTGAAACCGAATGCTTACAAGCAGTGGGAGCACCCTTGAGGTGTGACCGCGTACCTTTTGTATAATGGGTCAGCGAGTTAATTTTGCGAGCAAGCTTAAGCCGTTAGGTGTAGGCGCAGGGAAACCGAGTCTTAATAGGGCGCATGAGTTCGTAGGATTAGACCCGAAGCTTGGTGATCTAGCCATGAGCAGGTTGAAGGTGCGGTAACACGTACTGGAGGACCGAACCCACTTATGTTGAAAAATGAGGGGATGACTTGTGGTTAGGGGTGAAAGGCCAATCAAACCAAGTAATAGCTGGTTCTCCGCGAAATCTATTTAGGTAGAGCGTCGTGTATTGCCATCGGGGGTAGAGCACTGGATGGGCTAGGGGTCCCCACAGGATTACCAAACCTAACCAAACTCCGAATACCGATGAGTATGAGCACGGCAGACAGACGGCGGGTGCTAAGGTCCGTCGTCGAAAGGGAAACAGCCCAGACCTCCAGCTAAGGTCCCAAAGTCACGACTAAGTGGGAAAGGATGTGGGAAGGCCATGACAACCAGGAGGTTGGCTTAGAAGCAGCCATCCTTTAAAGAAAGCGTAACAGCTCACTGGTCTAAATAAGCCGTCCTGCGCCGAAGATGTATCGGGGCTAAAGTCGTGCACCGAAGCTGAGGACTTCATCTTAGGATGGAGTGGTAGCGGAGCGTTCCGTAAGCCTGCGAAGGGATACCTGTGAGGGGTCCTGGAGGTATCGGAAGTGAGAATGCTGACATGAGTAGCGACAAAGAGGGTGAGAAACCCTCTCGCCGAAAGTCCAAGGGTTCCTGCGCAAGGCTAATCCGCGCAGGGTGAGCCGGTCCCTAAGGCGAGGCCGAAAGGCGTAGTCGATGGGAACTAGGTTAATATTCCTAGGCCTGGTGGATGTGACGAATGACGTAAGCGGTACCGACTTAACGGATTGTTGGTGCCGTGATGTTGTTCCAGGAAATAACACCACCGTATAGACCGTACCCTAAACCGACACAGGTGGACAGGTAGAGTATACCAAGGCGCTTGAGAGAACGATGTTGAAGGAACTCGGCAAAATACCTGCGTAACTTCGGGAGAAGCAGGCCCCGTTCTTGGGCAACCAGGAGCGGGGGGCACAGACCAGGGGGTAGCGACTGTTTACTAAAAACACAGGGCTCTGCGAAGTGGAGAACACGACGTATAGGGTCTGACGCCTGCCCGGTGCCGGAAGGTTAAGAGGAGAGGTGAGAGCCTTGAATCGAAGCCCCGGTAAACGGCGGCCGTAACTATAACGGTCCTAAGGTAGCGAAATTCCTTGTCGGGTAAGTTCCGAC